>Ga0302250_1000281_pt1 | contig 57685 bp, 49 predicted proteins | sample AAG_RA_Asp_MG_FD_193536 | JGI IMG/M metagenome (GOLD analysis project Ga0302250, IMG submission 193536) | Enriched activated sludge microbial communities from anaerobic digester in WTTP, New Holstein, Wisconsin, United States - AAG_RA_Asp | ecosystem: Engineered > Bioreactor > Anaerobic >...
TGAATCGCGGTAGAAATAGAGACAGAGCAGCGCAAAGAGGGCGAGGGCCAGGAGCTGGCCGCTGTGGCTTTCCGCCCATTCGAGGGTGATGAAGGGGACGATAAAGGAGACCTTGTCGAATCCCAGATATTTCAAAAAGGCCGAGACGACGCCCATGATAGCCCCGCCGGCGATAAAGCCTGAGGCGATCAGGGTGCCCTTCTCCCGGCGTTTGCTGTTGATGCTCTCATCCTTCGAGGCGGTGGAGACCAGATGGGCGATGAGACCGCCGACCAGCAGCGGGGTGTTCAGCTCCAGGGGGATATACATGCCCAGGGCGAAGGCCAGGGGCGGTATGCCGATCATCTGCAGTACCAGGGCGAAGATGGCGCCGACGGCGTAAAGCAGCCAGGGGGCAGGCATGTTGGACATCAGGGGCTTGATCACTGCGGCCATGGCGTTGGCCTGCGGGGCGACCAGGGCCTCGGGCCCGACAAAGCCGTAGGTTTCGTTGAGGATCATGATGACAAATCCGACCGATCCGGCGGCGACCAGGGTGCCGAGGAATTTGTATTTTTCCTGGTTGACCGGAGTAGTGCCGAGCCAGTAGCCGATCTTGAGATCGGTGATGAAACCGCCGGCCATCGAGAGGGCGGTGCAGACCACCCCGCCTATGATCAGGGCCGAGATCATCCCCGAAGTGCCGGTCATGCCGACCTTGACCAGGATAAATGAGGAGAGGATCAGGGTCATCAGGGTCATGCCGGAGACGGGATTGGTACCGACGATGGCAATGGCGCGGGCAGCCACGGTGGTGAAGAGGAAGGATATCACCAGCACAATGATCAGGCCGACGATGGCTTGCAGCCAATTATGGACGACGCCGAACTGGAAGAAAAGGAGGATGAGCAGGGCAGTCAGGGCGATGGCCGCGACAATAATCCCCATCGGCAGGTCCTTTTCCATCCGGTTGAGTCCCTTTTCGGCGCCACTGTGCTTGCCGGTGATCTCCGCCCAGGCCAGCTTCATCGCTCCGCCGATGATGCGCGAGGATTTCAATATGCCGATGATCCCAGCCATGGCGATGCCGCCGATGCCGATGTGACGTACATAGGTGAAAAAGATCTGCTCGGCCGACATATCCTTGATCAGATTGGTGGCGGTGCTGCCCAGGGTGGCGGTCAGACCCACACCGAAATAGTGGACCAGGGGTACGAGCAGAAACCAGGAGACGAAGCTGCCGGCGGCGATTATAGCCGAATATTTCAGGCCGACAATATAACCCAGTCCGGTGACCGCGGCGCCGACATTGAGTCGGAAGACCAGTTTCCATTTATCGGCTATGCCGGTGAGAAAGGGGATGGCCCGGCTCTCAAAAACCTCGCTCCACCAATGGAAGGTGCCGATGATAAAATCGTAGAGACCGCCGATGGCCATGGCCTTGAGCAGGACCTTGGCCTGATCGCCGCCAGCCTCACCGGCCACCAGAACCTCGGTGGTCGCTGTCGCCTCGGGGAAGGGGAACTGGCCGTGCATCTCCTGAACGAAATACTTGCGGAAGGGGATCAGGAAAAGGATGCCGAGAAAACCGCCGAAGAGGGAGGCGAGGAAGATCTGATAGAATTTGGCATCGAGATTGAGGATATAGATGGCCGGGATGGTGAAAATAGCCCCCGCGACCACCACCCCCGAGGCCGCACCGATGGACTGGATGATCACATTCTCGGACATGGCGTTTTTACGGCGCAGAAAGACCGAGGTGCCGACGGCGAGGATCGCGATCGGAATCGCCGCCTCGAAGACCTGGCCAATCTTGAGCCCGAGATAGGCAGCCGCCATGGAAAAGAGCGCTGCATAAAAAAGGCCCCAGATCAGCGAATAAGGAGTGACTTCACGCAGGGGCTTGGCGACCGGCACCACCGGCTCATACTTTTCTCCCTCTTTGAGGGGGCGATAGGCATTTTCGGGCAGGGACGTTTTTTCGGGTTCCATTGCTCCTCCACTTTGGGTGATACAGCCGATAACTGGCAAAAATATAGCGATCAACCGCCTTTAATGCAAGGAGAATGTGTCCCACAAAATAGTGCTTTAATTTTGCCCCCTGAAGCCGTATATTACGCGGCAACGACCACAGGAGAAACCGATGAAGCTACATTTGAGCCTGACCGCGCTGGCGCTGATGGTAATGGGCTGCAGCCGCCCGCAGGTCACTCCCCCGGTGCGCAAAGCCGTCGATCTGGGCCTGCCCGGGACGGCCGCGCTCCGCCTGACCCCGCAGCAGGAGCCCCGACCGGCTGATCTGCTGCTCCTCACGCCGCCGGAGATGCCGGAAGAGACCGTGCTCAAGTTCGCGGAAAAGAGCAGCCAACAGGGCTTTCGCATCCTTTGGGTCCGGTCGGCCCTGGTGGCGGATGCGGAGGCCGCCGCGGTGCTGCTCCAAAACGCTGCGCTCCAAATGGAGAGTGGGGGTAAAAAGGGGGTGATGCTCTTCGGGGCCTGGCCCGGAGCAGCCGCCCTGCTGACGGATACGACATTTCGGGCTCTGCTCTGGGTTGCCGCTCCGCAGGAGACGGCAGTCCCCCTGGCGGCTGCAGACAGCTCCGCCAGCCGCCCCCGGCTGGCCCTCATCGTTCCGGATCCCGCGCCGGTCACCCTCACCCCCCGACTAAAAGGCTGGCTCCGCACCTCCGAGGATCTGGTCTGGCTGACGACCGCACAGCCGGCCGCCGCCCTGCTGGAATCCGACCTCGAGCCTATCATCCGCCGCAAGGCCCAGCTCTTCTTCGACCGCCATCTCAAGGGGAAACGATGATGACGGGGCTGCCGGGAGGCGCGGGAACCTTTACGGAGAGGCTTTGCGACCCTCAGCCGAACGCGCTGACCTTTGTGACGCTGCTTCCGCGGCGTCCGGGCTCCTCTTTATAGGTTCAGGCGGGGAGGCAGGGAAGCATGCAGGTCTATTTCTTTACCCAGCACGGGAGCTGGCAGCGCAGCGGCGCCTCGGCAGAGGAACTGCACCGGCTGCTCGAGCGCATTGCCGCGGAGACCGATACCGCTGATCTGGTCGTCGCTGTCCACCTGGTCCGCCGTTCCCGTTGGAGCGGCGGCACTGCCTTTGTGCGCCAGTGGCACCATCCCGCCGCTTTTTTTGCCACCCGCGGCAAATGGCGCCTGGGCGGTAAGCGGGTGATCCCACCGGAGCTGCCCGCACGCTTCAAGCTCATCCGCCTGCTTCTTCAGGATGACGGCGCTCCCTACCCCATGACTCAGATGGACCGCTACGGCTGGCAGCACCGCTTTGAACGATTCAGCGACCACCTCGCCTTCTTTTTTGCGCACGAGCTGCACCATTTCCGCCGCTATCATCTCGGCCTTCACCCCCGCGAGGGGGAGCACAGCGCCAATGGCTGGGCTTTGGCGCACTGCCGCGAGCTCGGCGTCGGCGTGGCGAGCCAGCGGCCGAGCAAAAAAAAAGCCCGAAAGCGGGCCCATCGCGGGCCGGCCTTCTGGCAGCTGTTGAATCCAATCGATTTTTTGCCCGCCGCTCAGGCGGCCTGGCTCTGGCGCAGGGGCGGCGCGCTCCTCGGCATGGCGGTGCGCCTGGGCTGCGGCGACCGGGATAAATATGTCGCCGCCAAGATGGAGCACATCCAGCGGCTGGGCGCGATGACGCCGGGGGTGCAGCTCTGGATCACATTTGATCCCGGACAGCGCTACCGCAACGCCCCGGTGCGGCTGGTTAGGCAGATGCGCCGGCCCTCCCTGCGCGCGGTGATCGAAACCGGGGATGGCAAAACCTGGCGCTGGCCCCTGGCCTGGCTCTCGCCCGATCCCCCTGTGGGATGAGGCCGAGGATCAGGCTTCGCTGCCCACCGCCTCCGCTGCGGATTGCGCTGAGCGGATCGAATCCGATTTGATCTTGTGTTTTTTAATCTTGAGATGAAGGTTTTGCCGCGGCATCTGGGCCATTTTGGCTGCCCGGGAGATATTGCCCCGCGCCTGCAGTAAAAGTTGGGTGATATACTCTTTTTCAAACAGGTTTTTTGCATCCGCATAGGAATGGAAGCCGCCTGTCTCCGAACATTCGCCCTCATCCTTGCCGAGATAGTCATCAGGCAGCTCGTCGGGGCCGATCCAGTCCGAGTCCGAGAGGGCAACCAGCCTCTCGATGACGTTCTCGAGCTCGCGCACGTTGCCCCGCCAGGGCTGATGGGTGAGGATTTCGATGGTTTCGGGCTTGAGATAGACCCCGAGATGGTTGTGTTTTTTGGAATAGACCGAGACGAAGTGGCGTATGAGGAGGGCGATGTCATCGGGACGTTCGCGCAGGGGGGGCATGCGCAGGGTAATGACATTCAGCCGGAAGAAGAGATCCTCGCGGAAATGACCCTCCTGGACCATCTTGCGCAGATCGCGATTGGTGGCCGCGATGATCCTGGCACTGGTGCTGAGCAGCTCGGTGCCGCCGATTCTGCGGAAATGCTTGTCCTGCAGTACGCGCAGCAGCTTGACCTGAAAAGAGGGGGTTGTATCGCCGATCTCATCGAGAAAAATGGTGCCCTGGTCGGCGATCTCGAAATAGCCCTTGTGGGTGCGGTAGGCGCCGGTAAAAGAACCCTTTTCATGGCCGAACAGGGTGCTCTCCAGAAGGGTGTCCGGGATGCCGCCGCAGTGGACGGCGAGAAAGTTGTTGTGCCGGTTGGGCCCCATGACATGGATCATGCGCGCGATCACCTCCTTGCCCGTGCCGGTTTCGCCGGTGATGAGCACAGTGGCATCGAGCGGTGCGACCTTTTGCACCATGTTCTTCAGCTCCCTGACCGGCTCGCTCTGGCCGACCAGGATGGGGGCTTCGGTCATGCCCTGGTCGGAAGCGTGCTGAGGGGAGGAGGAGCGGTGCGAAAGCTGGAGCAGGAGGTGCTCGATATGACGCAGCACCTGTTCAGCCTTGTGGACCGGTTTTTCAAAAAAGCCGTCGGCGCCCATCTTGACGCAGTCGACCAGTTCTTCGGCAGAGAGGGCGCCCAACAGCACGATCAGGGTATTGTCCGAGAGGGACTTGATCTCGCTGATCGATTTCGGCAGCTCTGCGCGCAGAGTGTCGGCATCCAGGAGCACGGCATCCGGGGAGGAAACCTCACCCAGCATGCGCAGGGCCTCTTCGTATTTCCGTGTTGAATGGAGCTCAAAGCCAAGGTTCGGCGCTGCCTGATTGAAAAGTGTCAAAAGCTGCCTGTCGTGTGCAATAATCAACAAGGATTTTTTCATATAACCTGGTCCTTTATTCTCCTGAACGATCCCGGTTCACATGATGGTGGTTTTCAAACCCCTCCAAGCAAAGAACATGCCTGAAATGGACGAATCACGACGAAATTGTAATTATGTAAGTATATAAATAACAATAATAATTTTGGCCTCCCCCGCCGCCGTGGAGGCACACTCCCCCGGCGGGGGCTAAAGATGTATAAGCCATGCCACAGGATGTGGCACGGATTAAGCAAACGAGCGGAGGAGCTGTTTTGGGGATTGAACGAATCTGCCATCTTTCCGATACCCATCTGGGCTATTCCGAATACGGCAAGATCTCACCGCGCACAGGGCTCAATCAGCGCGAGCAGGACTTTTACGACGCCTGGGACGAGTGCATCGGCCGCATCATCGCACTCCGGCCCGATCTGGTCTTGCACGCCGGCGATCTCTTTCATACACCGAGGCCGAGTAACCGGGCGATCCGGGTGGCCCTGGCCGGGATCCAGCAGATCAGCGCCGCCGGCATCCCCATGGTGTTGATCTCCGGCAACCACGAGACCCCGCGCATTCGCAGCACCGGCTCCATCTTTGAGTCACTCGCCCTTTTTTCCGGGGTCCACTGCGTCTACGAGGGGGAGTACAGGCGGCTCACCTTCGACGGCCTTGATATTCATGCCATACCCCATTGTTCGCTGAGCGAAGAGCTGGAGATGGCTTGCCGGAGCATCGAGATCAGGGCCGGGGCCGGATGCAACCTTCTGGTCGCCCATGGCACCTGGGCGCAAACCGAGAGCTTCAGCATGGGCGAGTTCAATGAACAGCGCCTTCCCGATTTTACCGCCCTTTACCCCGATGCCTTTGATTATATCGCACTGGGTCATTACCACCGCCGCGTCGATGTCGCCCCGCGGGTGAGCTACTGCGGATCGACCGAACGCACCAGTCTTAACCAGGCCGGCTATCCCTGCGGATTTCTTGAACTCGATCTGGCGGGCGGAGAGCGCACCTATCACGAGTTCCCGGCGCGGCCGATGGTGCGCATCCAGCCCATCGGCTGCCGCGGCCTCCGGCTGCAGGAGATCTATAATCGCGTGGCCGGGGAGGCGCAATCCGTGCCGGAGGGGGCCATCGTCCAGCTGAACCTGGCGGAGGTCGAGGAGAGCCAGTTTCTGGGAATGGACATGCGCCTGCTTGAGGAGCTGTTTCCCACCGCCTTTTATCTCGAAAAAAGCATCAGCTATGAGGCCGCGGATGCCGTCACCCACTCCCCCTCCCTTCATTTTGATTCCCTGGGGGTGGAATTCGGCCGTTTTATCGCCGCGCTGCCGGAGATGGAACTCGACCGGGAGGCCCTCTTCCAGATCGGCAGCCGTTATCTGGAGGAGGACGAGGAGTGAGGCGGAGATGATCATCAGAAGAGTGGCGCTGCGCAACTACCGCCGCTTCGCGGAGGTAGAGCTGGAGTGTCCGGAGAATATTATCGGCATCATCGGCCGCAACGGGGCGGGCAAGACCACCCTGGTCGAGGCGATCGGCTGGGCCCTCTACGGCAATGTCATCACCCGTACCGGCAAAGGGGATATCCGTTCCCAGTTCGCCGGGGAGAGCGAAACCTGTTCGGTTGAGCTTGAATTCGAGTATGGAGGGGAGGAGTACCGCATCCTTCGCCAGCTTAGGGGCAAGAACGCCGTCGCGGAGGCGGCAATCTACCGGGCAGGTGAGGCAGCGCCCGATGCGGTCCAGGAGCGCGGGGTCAACGAGTACGTCGAACAGCTGCTCCGCCTCGACTATCGCTCTTTTTACGCCTCGGTTTTCGCCCGGCAGCGCGAGCTGGCCGCCCTCTCGGCCATGCCGCCGGAGGAGCGGCGCAAGAGCATCGCCCGCCTCATCAATATCGACCGCATCGACAAGGCGCGCGAGCGGGTGCTGGCCGACCGCAATGGCAAGAACAGGTACATCGAGGGGATGCGCAGCGCCCTCATTGATCCCGATCTGCTCGAGCAGCGCATCGCAGCCGCCACGGCCGAGAGTCTGCGGTTGGGCGAGGCGATGGCGCGGGAGGCCGAGGCGGTGACCCGGCATGAGCTGGGGCTCGGGGAGGCGCGCGCGGTGATGGAGCGACTTGCCGGGCTGCGCAGCGCCTGGCAGGAACACCAGAACCGGATTCTCGGCTGGCAGGCGAGCCGCAAGGAGCAGCTGGCGGCTTTGCAGCGCAGCCGGGAGGAGCTCAAGTTGATCGCCGCGGCGGAGGAGGAGCTGGAGACCATGAGTGGAACCCTGCAGGGGCTCACAGCAGCGAGGAGCGAGAAGGAGCGGCTGGATGGAGAAGAGCTGCGCCAGGTGCAGCGCGCAGGTCTGCTCGAGCAGATCAGCCAGAATGGAGAGATCGTCTCTGCGGGTCGCGGGCGCATTGGCGCCGCGCGGAACAGGCGGGCGGGGCTGCAGGCCCTCGCTGAGGAACGCGCCGCCCTGCTGCGGCGGGAGGAGGAGCTGGAAAAGAGCCTGAGCGAGGCGCGCGAGCTCCAGCAGCACTGGAAGAGTGAAGGAGCGGCGGCCGGCAAGGCGGGCACGGAGACCCGCACCAGAAAGGAACAGATCGAGAAACTGGGCCCCGACGGAGAGTGCCCGACCTGCACCCAGAAACTGTCCGGCCACTACCCGCTGGTCCTGGTAGAGCTGGAGGAAAAACTCGCCGCACTGCGCCTCGCCTGGCAGACGGCGGTAAAGAATCTGGAGGCGGCGGAAAAGAGCGTGGCGGAGCAGGAGCTGGCTTTGCGGACTCTGCGCCGCGAGAAGGAGAGCCTGCTGCGTCGGATCACCGCCGACACCGAGGCGGCTGCTGACCTCGAGCGCATGGAGGAGGAGCTGGCAGCGGCGGAGAAACGGCTGGCAGAACTGGAGCAAACCCTCGCAGGACTGGGCGAGGTAATCTATGACCGCGAGACGCACCTGCAGGCACGGGCGAGGCTGGCGGAACTGGAGGCCATGCAGCGCCGGGCCGATCAACTCACGGAACGGGCCAGCCGCAGGGGACAGGTGGCGGCGGAGATCGGGCGCACCGAAAGGATGACCGGCGAGCTCACCCGGATGGAGGAGCAGGAGCTGGCCCTCCAGGCCGTTCTCGGCTATGAAGAGAGCGCCTTCCAGGCGGCCGATGCAGCGGTCAAGGCCGCCATGAGCACCATGATCGAGGCCCAAAAGAGCCATGCCAGCGCTCGGGAGGCGGCGGCGCGCAGCCGCGCTGTCGAGGAAAACCTGCAGGCCCAGAAAGAGGAGCAGGAAAAGAAACGACAGGAGATCGCAAAGACAGCGGACGAGATCCGCTACCTGGACGCCCTCGACCTCTATCTGAAGAAATTTCGCGTCGATCTGGTCGGGCGTATCCGCCCGCTGCTCGCCCGCCGCGCCTCGGAGCTGCTCGGCCTGACCACCAGGGGTCGCTATACGCGCCTGGAGCTGGATGAGGAATACCAGATCTCCCTCTACGACGGCCCCCGCAGCTTCCCCCTCGGCCGCTTTTCAGGCGGCGAGCAGGATCTGGCCAATCTCTGCCTGCGCGTCGCCATCAGCCAGATCCTCGCCGAACGCAGCGGCGGCGCCCCGATCAATTTCATCGTCCTCGATGAAATCTTCGGCTCGCAGGACGAGGAGCGCAAAAGCCTCATCCTCGATGCCCTCGCTCAGCTCTCCTCACAGTTCAGGCAGATCTTCATGATCACCCACGTCGAGTCGATCAGGGACAACATGCAGGTCATTGTAGAGGTCGGGCTCGTCGACGAACAGCGGAGCGAGGTCCGCATGCTCTGAGGCAGACGCTGCCTATTCGCCGCGGGTGGCGCTGGATTTCAGGCTTTTGAGGCTCAGACCCTCGATCGAGATCATGGCGAGGCCAACCACAATAATGGGCAGAAAATTGATGGCGTGCATGACGATGGCGAAGGTCAGGGCCTGGCTGCCGGGAACGTTGAAGGGGGCGAGTGCAAGGGACTGCTGGCAGAGCCAGTGATAGGTGCCGACGTAGCCGGGGGATGAGGGCACCAGCACACCGAAGGTGGTGATCACCAGCAGCACAAGCGAGGTGGTCCAGGGCAGGGAATAGGTGGCGACGAAATCGAAGGAGTAGAGGACGAGCTGGAAGGCGGCCCCGTAACAGCCCCAGATCACGGCCGAGAGCAGGGCGACGATGAGATAATGGGAGGGCCGGCGCAGGGGCACGATGCCGACGAGAAAGGATTCCATCATCTTCCTGAGCCGTTCATTGAGATCGGGCATGGTGCGGCCGAGCAGCCGTTCCATCAGTCTGAAAGCCGGCTGCGGATACTTTTTAAGCAGCAGCAGGGCGACGAAGAGCAGGGCGATGACCAGAAAGGTCAGATAGCCGCCCATACGCACCCAGTCCGGGAAGGGAAAGACCATCACCGCGATGGCCATGAGCAGAAAGAGGGTGAAAACATCGATGATGCGCTCCATGACGATGGTGCCAAAGATCGCACTGCTCGAAACCGGCTGTTTTCTGCCGAGGACATAGGCGCGGACGAATTCACCGAGGTGGGCGGGCAGAATATCGTTGAAAAAATAGCCGATCATCAGGGCCGAAAAGAGGGGTTTGAGGGAGAGACGCTGGATGGGCTCGAGCAGGTAGCGCCAGCGCAGGGTGCGCAGCCCGTGCGCAACAAAGGTGATCGCAACGGTGGGGAGGAGCCACCAGTAATTGGCCGCGGCAAAGGCCTCGCCCATCTGGGCCATGTTCACCTTGTGAAACGCCAGATAAAGAAAGAGGGCGCTGATAAGTATGCCGATGATGAGCTTGTAGTTTTTCTTCACGCAGGTCACATCCCTTCCCGTTGGTGAGATCGAATAAAGATACTAAATTCCGGCCAAATCCTCAAGATAATTAACCGCGCTCCTCCGATTTGGCGGTATTTCAGAAATAAAATATTGGCTCTACGTGTATAAATTATATCATAAAGATGTTGCCGGTCAGCCCCGGGCTGTCTGGAATAAAAGACGGGATATCATATGGGCAAGATCGAATTGCGCAACAACAGCTGCAAGGGGCGTTTGATCGCCGTCGAGGGCATGGATGGATCCGGCAAATCGACGCAGATCTACCTACTCAAACGCTGGCTGGAGCTGGAGGGCTACAAGGTCTTCTTCACCGAGTGGAACTCCTCGGTGCTGGTCAAAAAGGCGACCAAGAAGGCCAAGACCGCCAACCTGCTCACCCCGACCACCTTTTCGCTTATCCACTGCACCGATTTCGCCGACCGCTTCGAACGGCAGATCTGGCCGCTCCTCCGCGCCGGCTATATCGTGCTCGCCGACCGTTACTGCTTTACCGCTTTTGCGCGCGATGGCGTCCGCGGCTGCAGCCCGGACTGGGTGCGCACCATGTACAGTTTTGCAACCCAGCCGGACATCACCTTTTTCTTTCAGGTCCCCCCGGAGGTGGCCGTCAACCGCATCCTCGACGGCAGGCCCACCCTCAAATACCACGAGGCCGGTATGGATCTCGGACTGGCCGCCGATCCCTACGAGAGCTTCCGCATCTTTCAGGGCAGAATCAACGACGCCTATATCAGCATGGTCCCCGAATACGGCTTTACCGTCATCGACGCCACCCAGCCAATCGATGTGCAGCAGCAGCTCGTCCGCAGGATTGTTAGCGAGCGCATCGATCTGCCGGACTTTAAATGGAAAGTGAGGAGCAGGGTATGAAGTTCTTTGGCGAGGGACTGCCCGGAGTCAACGTGGACAAGCTCACCGGAAAATTGATTGCCATCGAGGGGGCCGACGGCAGCGGCCGTTCCACGCAAATCAGGCTGCTCACCGACTGGCTTGAGGGGCACGGCTATGCCACGGTCAACGTCGGCCTGAAGCGCTCGAATCTGGTCAGCGAGGAGCTGGAGGCCGCGATGCAGGGCAATGTGCTTAGCCCGATCACCTTCTCTCTGTTTTACGCCACTGATTTCGCTGATCAGCTGGAAAACATCATCGTCCCGGCACTGAGGGCGGGCCTGCTCGTCCTCGCGGACCGCTACATCTATACCCTGATCGCGCGCGATATCGTCCGCGGCGGCAATCCCGAATGGGTCGAGTCGCTCTACAGCATCGCTCTGGTTCCGGATGTGGTCTTTTACCTCGACGTGGCTCCACGCTTCCTGGTGGAGCGCAACATGCAAAAAAGCGCCCAGCTCGACTACTGGGAGTCGGGGATGGATATCCGTCTGTCGCGGGATATTTTCGACAGCTTTATCCGTTATCAGCGTCTGATGCGCAATGAATTCCGCCGGATGAGCGAGAAATACAACTTTCAAGTCATCAACGGCAACCGGTCGCCGCGCTCAATCGCCCTCGACCTGCAAAAGCATGTCGCACCCCTGTTGGGGGAGGACAGGCGCGCAGCTAATCAGGGCATCATGCATGCAAATGGATGGCTATGAAGAAAAAAATCCAGGAACCCCTGCGGTTAAAATACATTCAGGAGCTGGCCGCCGAACTGGGCGCGCTGCGCACCAATTTCGTCGATGTCATCAGCCGGTACCAGTCGAATCAGGAGGCAAGGCTTCTGGCCTGCATCGAAAGCCTGTCAGCGCCGGCCGGGCATGAGGTGGAGGATGTTCACCACGACGACAGAGACATTCTCGCTTTACTCGAAGAGCTGCACGGACTGCGAATCAAGCCGGACAAAGGCCGGCTCAAGGATGTGCGCCGGATGGATGAACTGATTGACCGGGTCTACAAACGGCTGGTCAAGCTCTCCTGATATCCGGGCTTTTTCCTCTCAGACGCTTCTCCACATCCTCGTCATGTTAAGGGCTGCTCAGACGCTGGTGAGTTGCGGGCGGCCGGCGAAGAAGGCGGCGTGGTTGGAGGTGAAGGAGGGGGGTGTGCGCCGCAGGATGGCGGCGACGGAGGGCTCCCGCCTGAATTCGCGATCGAGGAAGCGGCGCACCTGCCTCCGTTCCCAACCCAGGGGATGGTTGAAATCATAATAAAGCTGCAGGTCGCCCGCGTAAAAACTGCGCACCTCCAGTCCGAGGGTATCAACTGCATCAGCCGGAAGGTTAAAGATTGCCGGATTGATAAAGCCGATCGCCCCGGCGTGACGGACGACAAAGTCGAGTGTGCGCCGGGCTGCGGCCTCCTTCTCCCAGGGCGTACCAAAGAGAAGATAGACGTAGGTGGAAATCCCCGCTGCGGCCAGGGCTTGCAGCGCCCGTCCGGCTTGCGCTACTGCTACCCCCTTTTTCATCCCCTCGAGAACCTCGTCATCCCCCGATTCCAGACCGATCTTGAGCATGGCACAGCCAGATTTTTTCAGGCCGCAGCAAAACTCCTGGTCCATCAGCTGTGTTGTAATGCGGACAAAGCCGTACCATGGGACGCCGGGCGGTTGTTCGATGAGGGCCCGCAGCAGGGCCGGACTGAGGGCGTTGTCGGTGAAATGGATCAGGGCCGGCTTGTGCAGGGCCGTCAGCCGGCCCAGATCGGCGAGTACCTGCTGCACCGGGCGAGGCTGATACCCGTGCCCCTCCGCCGGCTCCGGGCAGTAGGCGCAGCGGTTCCAGTAGCAGCCGCGCGAGGCGTCGTAGGGGAGAATCGGGCCGGGAGCGAGGTAATCGGGCCATTCCGCAGTGGAAAAGGAGATAAAAGAGCCGGAGGCCGGCGCGTGAAATCCGGCGAGCCTGAGCAGCGGGATTTCACCAGGGCCGTCGATGAGGTGATCAATAAGCCCGGCGAAGGGATTGCGCCAATCCGGCCGGCGCATCCACGACGTGACCAGCCCCCCGCCGATGACGATCGGCAGGCCGGGATGGTCACGGCGAATCAGGCCGATCAGGGCAAAGGCAGGCAAGGCCTGGCTGAGGTAAGAGAGCGATAGGCCGATCAGCTCAGGTGCGGCCGCCTCCAGGCGGGCCGCAAGAGCCCTGCGGAAATAGTCATAAAAAGGGCTGCGCTCAGGCGCCTCGGCGGCAGCGAGCAGATCCCCGCTGCGCAGGGGCGACCAGGTGCGGTGCTGATAGTCGGCCAGCGAGAGGACAACCTCGGCGGGAGCGCTGTGGGCTGCGAGCAGCCGGTTGAGGCGGCGCACGGCGGCGCTGTAGGCGCTGAAATGGCGATAGCCTGCGGCGCTTCTGAGCAGTTCGATATCAGTGGTGCTGCGCGCCCAGGCCTGACGCGTCCAGTGGTCGCCGGCCGCGGGTGCACTCTCCAGCAGGGCGAGCAGTGCTTCGCGATTGGCGTCCCAGACTCCGACCGGCAGGTGGTGGGCTTCCAGCGCACCGGCAAGGCGCGCCAGCCCGGCCGGGGGTTCGCAGGGCTTGGCGGCTGGGGGATTGATCAGCAGAATCATGGCTTTCTCGATTGAACCAATTGCAGGGATAATCTATCGAATTGCAGAGCCATTCGCAACCAATAAGCATACCTTCACCCCTCCAGCCGCGGCGGAAAAATGAAAAATATGCTTGTAATTTAGAACTGGATGACGTAATTTAGCGTAATTTGGTATCATCTGTGGGGGGAGGAGGGGTACACATGAACGATTCCAACGCAAAACCAAAATCTCGCCTCGGCCGTAATCTCTCCGCCTTATTGAATTACAGTGAAGAATCCCTGATCAAGGCCATGGGCCTGGAAGATCGCCATGGCGATGGACACCAGTCCGGCGACGGCGACGAACTCCCGCTTGAAGCCATCGCCCATCGCAGCATCGGCAAGGATCAACCCGACAGCGGTCTGGAGATTCCCGCGGTGGAAAAGATAGAATTCAAGCCGATGGAAGCTGAGCGCACCGGGGTCGCTGACGAGCACTCCTTTCCGGAGGAGTGGTACGCAGCAGTTGCCGGAGACCAGAAGAACGTCCAGTACCGGATCACTTTCAATCGTCAGGATCTTGAGCTGCAAGATTTCGTCCTGCCTCTGGGGGTCAAGCAGTCCTTTGACCTTGCAATCCAGCTCCAACTCCCGCCGCTCCATACGGGCCAGGCCATTCCCCCGATCGTATCCAGGCTGCATGTCTATCTGCTCTGCTTTGATCCCAGCAGCGGGGTGCGCATCCGCATGGAACGGGACTCTCAGCTCATCGAACCGGACAAGCAGCAGTACATCTTCCCTTTCCATCTGGAGGGTTTTGAGTCGGGTTCATGGAAACTGAGTGTACAGATGTACGCCGCCCTTTTTGGTTTTAGTGAACGCAAGGTGCTTAATCTCAAGGTGGGATAGCAGAAAAGGCGGGCTTTACGCGGTTCCGGCTGATCACTCCGGACTGAATCTTTCACGGCGCAGCTGTTTAACCAGGCTGCGCCTTTTTTTATGCTTGAGCCGTTCAGCTCTGGCGGCGGGAGTGATCCGTGTCGGCCTGCGCTGGGGGGCCGGAGCCAGCGCCTCGCGCAGGAGCGCGGCGAACCGTTCGATCGCGCTCTCGCGGTTGGCATACTGGGTGCGATGGCGGCTGGAAGTGACCCAAAGCAGCCCCTCCTTGTTGATCCTCGAGGAAAGCCTTTCAGTAACGAGCTGCTTCTCTCCCGGCGAGAGGACTGCGCTGCCCTCCACATTGAACCAGAGGGTTACCCGGGTCTCGACCTTGTTGACGTTTTGTCCCCCAGGGCCGCCGCTGCGCGAGGTGGTGAAACCAACCTCGTCGTCAGGGATGAATGTGGATGCATCGATTTCGATCGGCATGGCAATGGTTCCGTTTGATGATTTCAGGGAAAAATGTATCAAATAATGGGGACAAAACCAAACCATTCCGCATTCATATGCGGTCTGCGCTTAAAAAACACTTAAAAACAAAATATTGCTTGCTTTCCCCTTGCTCCCGATGTATTTTTAATTAGGCATCAGCAGTGGGGCTCAGGGGTGGCTGCAGGGTGACTCCTCTCGATATTATCTCCTCCGATTCTCTTCCAGACGTACTTGTACCCCTTTTCAAGCAGTGTTTTCCGTGACCGGACATGGTCTGTCCGATTGCAGGGTCAGCTTTGCGCCGAATCGATATCTTGCCGTGCGATGGGCAGTGAAGATCCCGGCCTTAACAGCCGGGGTATTTACTCACCAGAGTTTTCCCGGAGGGGGAGGTATGGCACTGAGGAAGGAGATCATCCTGGCTGTTGACGAGGATCCCGTTTTCTGCCGGGATCTTGCGTGTGCAGTCACACCAGGAACGGTGATATTGACGGCGAGCACAGCTCAGCAGGCTCTGGAACTCATCTCCTCGGGGTCCAGTTCACTCCTCATCCTCACCCATTCTCTGCTCAACAGTGGCGGTTTCGATTTCTTGCGCTCCGTCAGATCGTTCAATCCCGATCTGCCTATTATTCCCCTTCTTGACCACACCAAAAAGGGGGAAGTGCTTGATCTCGTTCATTTCGGTGTCTTTGATATACTCGAAAAACCGGTCACGCGGGCGGCCATCCGGAGTGTTTTGGACAGAATTGATCCCCTTCTTGTGGCGCAGCCTGAGCCGGACGATGGCAATGACGAGACCGGTGGCCGATTTCCGTTGAAAAACAGGCTGGTTTTTTGGATGCCCTGGCTGCGCAAGCGGCCGGGTGCAGATATTAAGGAAATCGCCTCCAATAGTTCCTCCCTGAGGCACTCGGGGTCGGGCTTGGTTAGCCAGCCTGTCTCTGAGGAGCCCGTCGCGGCGGGAACCTCTCTGCACGTCCACTTATTGGGGCACCTGCAGGTTTCCCTGGGAGGTCGCCAGGTCACTCAGTGGCCTGGCCACAAGGCCAAGCTGCTTTTCACCTATCTTTGTTCACATCACACCCGGCGTGTCAGCCGTGACCTTCTCATGGAGAAGTTTTGGCCATGCTCATCCGCTGACTCGGCGCGCAATTCGTTGAATGTGGCTATTCATTCGCTCCGGCGCTGGTTCGGTGAGAGCCTGGGTAAAAGTGAGGTCATCTGTTATGAAGATGAGTGCTACTATTTTCATCCCGGGCTGAAGATCTTCCTCGACACCGAAGAGTTCAACCGGCTTTGGCGGCAGGGGCAAATGATTGAACGGGAAAAGGGTTATGCGGAGGCGCTGCCGGCCTATGAAGCAGCTGCAGAGCTCTATCATGGCGATTTTCTCGAGGAGTATCCCTATGAAGCCTGGACCGAACTGGACCGGGATAATCTTCGGGAAATATACCTGCTCATTCTGGATCGCATCAGCAACCATTATGCCCTCGATGGCAAGCCGGAGGTCGCGATCACTCTTTGCGAACAGATCCTGGTAAAAGACAACTGCCGGGAGGATGTCTACCGCCGGATGATGAAATGCTATGAACGCATCGGGCAGCGGGACCGGGCTGTCAAGATTTATCGCAAGTGCAGCCAGATCCTGCGTGAGGAACTGGGGGTGGAGCCGTGCCGTGAGACCCGCGAATTTTATGAAAAAATGTGCAGTTCGCAGCGCAAAATAAGCAATATTTAACCGCCCGTTAATTGGCCAATAATCGGCTCTGCGTATCATTAAGCAGGTTCGCAGATGATGAGCTTTTAGTGGCTTAATAACGGGATACAGAGTGGCCGGGTGGGACAGGTCCTGGCCAGGACCTGCAGCGAACCGGTTCCTGCGGCGCTGTCTCCCTGATGAAAGGATGGTTGCTATGGAAAGCATCATGCCAATCACTCAGGTGGGTGTCAACCTCATGGGCGCCTTTGATTTCCCGAGGCCGCAGCAGCCGGCGACGCCAGCCCGGCCATTACTGGTGCATCCTCCGAATACGCATTCCAACGTCCCCTCCGGTTATGATGCGCACACGGCGACGGAAAGGTGGTATGCCCCGGCCGGTTTCGGCACGCCGCAGCGCCGTCAGGGATGGGCCGCGGTCTATGAATCGGGCGCACCGGAGCCCGAGGATGTCGATGATCCCACCATCCCCCCTTACACGCTCAACTCCCGTCCGGATCTGATGATCGATTTTGATTACGAGATTTGCATCGATCATACCGGACGATTCAGCGGTTTGATGGTGCAGCTCATCGATGATGGCAACCACGAATTCCGCATCCAGGCCTGGGCTCATCCCCTGAACCAGCCCAATCCGGCCCCGATCCTGCTCAATCCGGCCACCCCATGGACTGTGATCAATGGCCAGGGCAATCCGCCGGCGGCGAACACCTGGTATTACTTCCAGGCCAATGAACTGGTCTACACCCTGCATCTGGTGGTTCCCCCCGCCAATCTGTTAGCTGAAATGAACCTTCCCGGCATTTACCGTCTGGTCATCGACTGGGAGTTTCGCCATACCGCTGCGGGCGGCGGGGTTCCTCATTATGAACCTTTCGGGGGATTTGACGCCAACACTATCTTCCGCATCGGTCACCCGACGACTATTGACTGAGGGCAAGTGGTGGAGGATGGCATCGCAGCTGGTGGCCGGATAGCAGAGTGATTGAATTCGGCAGCGCAGGAGATCAGCCATGGAGGCCTGTGGCCCTCTATGGCTGATCCTGCCCTGGTAAGGAGCGACTGTCATGGCTATAAATCGCAGTGACCGTGCTGTACGACCCGTGCCTGGCCCGGCCGCAATGAGGCCGCTTACTGATGAAAAGAATATCCCCCAAAAAGCGAGGCAGGAGATGAATGGTTCACGAACCAATAAACCGGCACCTCAATCTTCATTGAACACCAAAAACGGGCAGCCCAAAAAGATCCAGGAACTGGAAGAGCTGCTGCGTCGCCGTGATCTTGAGGTGCTCGAGCTTAAGGCACTCCTGGCCAGGAAAGAGCCCGTTAATAAGAGCAGGGCGAATGGGGAAGCGGAAAAGGAGCTTCAGGTGCAGCAGGCGGCAAAGATTGAGAAGCTCAACAAGTCGCTCACGGACGCACACGACAGAGAAGAGCGATTGAAGCAGGATATGCAAGATCTGCACAAGGAAATCGCCGCGCTGCGCAGAGAGAAAGAAGCGCTATCCCAGCAGATGCACGACCTGGCGGCCGGAGAGAATGAGCTGAAAAGTGAATGGATCATGGAGAAGGAGCGACTGCAGAAGAGCCTCTCCGCACTCCATGCGAAACATCAAAAACTGGAACTCAAGAGCAGCACCCTCAAAAAGAGGATGGCGTTGCTGGGTTTGTCCGAGGAGGAAATTCTCGCCGATCATGCTCCCTCCGAGGATGCTCCGCAGGGAATCACCGCCGATGAGATCCCCAGCGGCATTTATTCCATTCGCCTCTATGACCGGCCGGATAGGGAACTGGGGGTGATCCGACATCCCTTGAGCAAGGAGAAGGCTGTCTTTCGCGGCCTCGATGGCGTCGCCATCGCTGCATTTATGGCCCAGCACCGGCCGCAGAAGCCGCTCCCACCCGAACCCGACACTGTACCAGCTGAGCAGCCTCCCGACGCGCCTGTGGTCGAGGAAAAAGAGGCCGAAATCAAGTCCGAAGATGTCCTTTTTACTAGCTCGTTGGTTTGTAACGGGGCTGAGTTGACTGACAAATCTCCCGTTCTACTGGAGAGAGCGCCGTTCATCGCTTCAATTAATGTCAAATTACCCTTCATCGCTACAGCCCGGCGGCTGTCCGAACATGTCATGCAGATCGGGGTCACCCTGTTACTGAAGAAAACAGCCGATGGATCCAAGGTGATGCAGCAATCCGCTGTTCTTAAAGTTGAAAAAACACGTACAGAGTATGCGCGTAATTTTTCCATCAAAGGGCTTGCTTCGGGCAAGTACCGGTTCGAAATTTATGTGAATGTGCCGATCTACGGTTTTACACGCTGCAACATGAGGATGCTGGATGTGCTCTCCATAAGGGGATAATCCGCGCGGCTCATCACCGCGAGTGTGAGTCCGGCAGGCCCGGCGGCACCCTGAAACCGCACCACCTGGCCGGTTGAGCTGAACAGATCCCGCTGAAGAATGCGGGGCCAGATGGGAGGAGCTTCAATGGACGTGGTCGGTGATATTCTTTCTACCATGGAATCCGCTGCGGCAGCGATCCGGATGCCCGATGCCGAACTCGCTGTCGCGGAGGCCTATTCCGCGGTGCTCACCCTGATGGAGAAAAACTACGGCTGGGCTAATACCGGCCTTTTCCGGCAAAAACAGGGAGTAGTGGCCAATAGGTTCATCATCCGGAAATACCTGGAGAACTGCGGTGTAACAGATGATCTCGAGATGATAGAGGCCGTAAAAAGGCTCGCGCATGCCTTGTCAGGGGGAAATGGCCTCTCCGAGCGAGCGGGTCAAACGGAGCCGACGGAGTCCATTCCGGTTATGCTTGAAACGGAGAGTACTGGCAGCCTTGCTATCGCCATAGCCGATGACACGCAGTCTGATGAGGGGTCTGGAGACGGCGAAAATTCACAAAACATGCCGCCTGAAGGGATGGATGCAGGAGAAAATCGGACGCCCAGTGAAGAGCCAGCAGTAGAGGAAGATGAAGAACTGAAGAAAACGTACACCAGTGCTGCCGTCGGCGTTGTGGACTATAGTCTGGATAAGAAAGAGGACGCTGAGCCAGCAAATGAACCTCAAAAAGAGAACGAAGCCCGCGGACTATTGCATCAGCTGAAGGACACTGTCCCGACACCGGCTCCGGGAGTGTTCATGCTTCTCGAAAACGAACTTGCCGCCATCGAGGCCTTGACCAACAGGTATCTGACCGGCGCCACCAGGGCCATGGCCAGGATAAATGAAATACTGCGGGTTTTGCCGAGAGTATACGATCCTTTAAACCCCGATGGATCCCTGAATCATCGTGCCATACTGCCGGCGTTGGCGACTCCTCTCCTGCGCAAGCTGGAGGAACTGAATTATTGGGATGCCTGTTGCGAGAAGCTGGATCCCAAGCCATGGTCCTTTTTACCCGACGATTCGGCTGCCGAGGCTGATGTCATCTGGCTACATCAGCTGGAGATGCTATGGGCCAAATACCGATCAGGGAACGGCAAGACTTACGGGCTGGCGAAGATCACTGCAGATGAAAGAGAGGATGTCAGCTATGCTAATGTCTACCGGTGGCTGAAAGTTACCAATTCAGGCAGCACGCGACGCTACGTTGAATATGCGGCCTTCATCGTTAAGCAAAATGAAGTAATAGCAGAAGCATGCAATCCTATGGATAGAAATCAGCTCCCCGGCGGTTGTGATTTTGCGCTGATGACTCCGGAAGAATTCAGTGTCTTTATTGTTGGCCTCGTTCTTGAAGTATTCCGCCTCGTCAGCAGGTCTTTGCCTAAGGATATCATCTGGGCGGAACTGCGGCTGCTGTTCGGACAAGATTGAACGCGTTGCAAGCACAACTGGGAGTAGATATGACCAGGATTGAGATTCTCAAGTCAGCCCTCAAAGATCAGATCGGACGGTTTGATAGTGAATCCCGAAAACACAAACGGCTTCATCGCCGCCTAAGGACCATGGTTTTTGTGCTGGCCGCCGCCACTACAATTCTTTCCAGTGCTGCCATTGGATTTCTCAATCAACAAAAAACAGTCAATCTGATCATTGTCGTCATTTCAGCGACCATAGGTGTGCTCACATCGATTGAAGGAATGCGCAAACCGGGTGAGCTCTGGATACATGAACGGACCATTCTTTACGCCCTCAAGGATCTTGCTTTGGAGGTAGACTATACCACCTCCGGCGCCGATTCCACTGAAGAGATAGATCCACTGTTTGTCCGAATGCTTGACATACTGGGCGGCTCCCTGCAACGATGGAACAGTAAAGTTGCTCCGGAGGAGTTGGCAAAGATCATTAAACAACAACAAGCTGTAGCCATGATGTTCACTGAGCAGACCGACAGACCGGCACTGATTTTAAAGGGTGATGACGAACTCGTACGGCCTCGGGATCTGGAGGAAGAGTAATAATGAGGCTGCAGCTCTTAATGTAACTGCAATGTATGAATTAGCAGACTAAACGGGGTGAATAGATGGAAACCATAATAGAATCCATACGATGGTTTAAAAACCAGTTCAGGGATGAAATTGAAACCTGCATTATCAATAAGCCGTTCAGTCTGGAATTGTTGACAGCGATTGCGATGCAGGAGACTTCCTACATCTGGGGGTCAATGGCTGCGCGGGGGGTACCATGCGATGAAATACTGGCCTTGTGCACGGGCGATACCCTGGATGCCCCAAACCGGAGGGCTTTTCCGGCAACCAAGGCGGATCTGTTGGCTGCTCCCCGGGGCGAGGAAATGTTTGTTATCGCCCGAAAGGCGCTGGAGGCTGTGGGCAGCCAGATAGCGGATTATGCCAGGGTGGCCATAAATCCAGACAAGTACTGCCATGGATTTGGCATCTTTCAATATGATCTGCAGCATTTCAAGTCAGGTGAAACGCAGTACTTTATCGGGAAAGAGTGGTACAATTTTTCATCTTGCCTGCAGAAGTGTCTCGGAGAGCTAAACAGAGCGCTGGTCCGCACCTTTGGCCACAACAAGAGCACCTTGACGGATGTAGAGATGGTCTATGTCGCCATCGCCTACAACTGCGGCCGGGCAGATTTGAGTAAGGACTTTAGACAGGGGTATAAAGTTGGCAAATACTATTATGGGCAGTATATCTGGACATATTTGAATCATGCCTATACGGTGCAGTGAAGGAGCCAGTCAGAATGTGGGGGAGGCTTCTTCTCAGGCACCTGGAAAAACCTTTAACGAGACGGCAAAGAAGGAGACTATGACCATGCCTGAAGAAAGCCTGGCATCACGAATCGAAGCTGTAGGAAAACTCACCGCCTTGTTCAAGATCGAACGATGGGTACACCTGGGGGTGACGACAGTTTCGCTGCTGATGCTGCTGACCAGTGCGTTTTTTCTGATATTGCGCAATATGGCGGATCCTGTTACATTGACCCTGATGTTCGGTTCCTCGGGATTGATCGCCTATTCGGCAAACCGTCTTCTGCTGATGTGGGACCAGGCCATGAAACTTTTAAATGTGCATGAGAAAGATGGAGGGCCGGTCGGATGAAAGCACAGGATAAAATGGAGTCTCTGGCTAAGCGCTCCCGGTGGGCGAGTTTAATCGGTCTCGCCCTGGTTGTTGGGATGCTTATTTATAGCTCCTATATGTTGTACTCTCAGCAGCGGCTTCTAGAGATGAAGCGAGCCCAGATCAAAGACCTGAATACAGTCATCGAGAAGACGAAGCAACAAATCGAACAGAAGCGCAAAGACCTAGCCGAATGCGTCATTCAACTGGATGATATCAACAAAAAACTCGAAGCTTCCAGGTACCTTCTGGCCAAACAGGCAGCATCTGAGGCTGCCGCAGCCATGCCTGATACCTCACTGACTGGCGCAACGGTATATATCCACATTCAGGACAGCGAGCAGCAGGAGATAGCCATGGCAGTCGGGGCCAGGCTGCAGGCAGCGGGTTTTTCAATACCCGCCGATCCCATCCTGGTCAAAGAAGGCACTAAAAGCAACCAGGTGCGTTATTTTCATCCGGAAGATCTCCATAAAGCAAAAGAGATCGTCATGCTGCTCGACTCGATGGGAGTACCCGCAATAATGAATGATCTCAGCGCTGAAAATAACTACTCGCAATCCGTAGCAGCAAGCTACTTTGAATTGTGGCTGGGCAGACAGACGGCCTTCGTCAGCAGATGAACACCGCCAGGAGTAACAGCATTAGTGAGAAAACGGACGCATTTAACATATATCAATGATTGGAGGTCCTATGCCAGCCGGACCGCAGTATCGCGTCACCGCGACGGCGCTGAATGTGCGCAAGGCCCCTTCGATCACAGCTGACGTGATCGGATATCTGTACAAGGATGACATCGCCACCCGGCTGGAGGTCTCGGGTGATGGCTACTGGTTCAAGATCGAAAAAGACGGTCTGCGCGGATGGTCTGCGCAAAAGTACCTTGAACTGGTGGTCCCTCCGGTCTCGCCGGAGAAATTTCCCTGGATGCCGATTGCCCTGGCTGAGGTTGGCGTCAGGGAATTTTACGGCAATGGCGATAATCCCCGCATCGTCGAATATCTGCAAAGCACCCTGCTTGAGTCGCCCTGGAATGCCAATGATGAAACCCCCTGGTGCTCCGCTTTTGCCAACTGGTGCGTCGAGCGTGCGGGGTATGAAGGGACCGATTCCGCCTGGGCGCGCTCCTGGCTGTATTGGGGGAGGATCATCGATACTCCGGAGCGGGGATGCCTGGTAGTCTTCCAGAGGAATAATGATGGTTACAGCGGCCATGTCGGCTTTTTTATCGAAGAGAACCAGAACGGGATCTCCGTCCTGGGCGGCAACCAGTCCAATTCCGTGAAGGCAAGCTGGTACAGCCGTGATGATCTTCTCGGTTTCCGCATACCCGGCTAGTTGCTCTGTCCTTCATTCAAGGGGATCCGGGCGGACTGGTGTAACTCCAGCCCGCCCTTTTTTTTGTAAATAAACCTGGGGTTTCACTTTATCCTTGATTTTTACTTTTAATAACAATAATTTATTACATCTCATAAACTGGAGGACAGGCTATGATGAATTACAAGATTGCGGATATCGAAGGCATTGGGGCTTCGATGACAACAAAACTGAAAAAAGCGAACATTAAGACTGTACAGGGGTTGCTCAAGGCGGGTGCCACGCGCAAAGGCCGCAAGGAGATCGCCGAGGCCAGCGGGATCGACGAAGCTGTCATCCTCAAGTGGGTCAACATGGCTGACCTCTATCGCGTCAAAGGCATCGGCAAGCAGTACGCCGAACTGCTCGAAAAGGCCGGCGTGGACACTGTCAAGGAACTGCGCACCCGCAAGGCCGAAAATCTGGTCGCCAAGATCGCGGAAACCAACGCCGACGGCAAAAAGCGCACTGTGCGCCTCCTGCCCGGCCTGAAACGCGTCGAGGCCTGGATCGAAGAGGCCAAAAAGCTGGAGCCGATGGTAACCTACTAGGCTCCCCCCCCCCTCGCCCTTTTTACCCTGCCCCTGCTGGCATCCCGCTGCAGGGGCATTTTTTTGCCCGATCCTGTCTGCCTCATCTGCTTACAAAAGGGGACATCCGGTTACAAATTCGTAAGCCTCCCTCCCCGCCAGCTCTGATAAATTGCAGATAACTAAAATAATAACAATTATTCCGCTCTGCTGGCAATAGGCATAAGCCTGGCATTCTATTTGCAAACGTGCAATTGTATCCAACAGAGAGGAGTGAAATGAGGATGAGAAAATACTCTATGCTGCTGCTGATGGCGGGCATGCTCTGGAACACGGCCAGCGGGGCGGTGCTCTTCAGCGATCCGCTCGACAGGGCCACCTCAACGGCCATCGGCCAGATGCAGAACCGCAATGGCACCTTCATCACCGGATCGGGATGGAAGGCCACTGCGAGCAACAGCCAGCTTATGATCACTCTGCCATCACCCCTGCCGAGTTCGGGCAGCCTCATAGTGGATGTGCGCAATTTCGATCCGGTCAGCCAGAATATCGAGACCAAACAGCAGATCATCAATCTCTATTCGCAGGAGAACGGCTCCAAGGCCATTTTTGAGAGCAACGGCTCCTGGATCAATATCCGCACCGGGACCGGCTATTCCACGGGCGAAGGGGTGGCTGGTTTCAAGATGCTGGCCGCCCCGCGCGGCATCGATACCCGCGACGAGGTGCGCATTATGGAGGATGCCACCTGGAACCTGAACAAAACCTATGAATTCCGGATCACCTGGGACAAATCGTCGGCCTCGGTCTATCTCGACGGTCAAAAATGTTACACCCTTCCCTTCAAAGGTCAGGTGGAGATGTTCCGTTATATTTTCCTTGGCACGGATAATGTCTATGTCGCCCAGCCGGGGGTGATTTACAGCAATCTGCGCATCCTCGGCGAGAGCGATACCGCCGATGTATTGGCTGACAGGGTCCCGGAGCAACAGCCCCTGCGGGCGCGGCTGCTGCCGAATTATCCCAATCCCTTCAATCCCACCACCACCCTGGCTTATGAGGTGCAGGAGAGTGCTCACGTCACCCTGCAGATTTACAACCTCTTCGGACAGTTGGTGGCCACCCTGGTCGATGCAGAGCGCGCCCCGGGCTCCTATGAAGCAGTCTGGAACGGCGAAGATCTACTCGGGCGGCCCGCTGCGGGCGGGGTTTATTTCTCGCGGCTGGTGACGGTCAACGGTCAGAGCACCCGGAGGATGACACTGCTCAAGTGAGACGGCAACGGAAACAAAAAAAAGTGCGGCGCAACGGCGCCGCACTTTTTTTTTATCATTAAACGGAGAAATCGGGGAGAGAAAAAGGCTTCAGTCCGGGCTATTTCCCTTCGATCTCATCGGCCAGCTTGCCGGCATCATAGAGCTTGCGCAGCCCTTCGATGATGAAGGCGCTGTGCACGGCGACGCAGCGGTTGGCGTTCTCATCATAGACCGAATCGCCAACCAGGCTCTCGATATTGCCGTCAAAAACCAGTCCGACCAGCTCGGCATTGCGATTGATCACCGGCGAGCCGGAATTGCCGCCGATGATATCAGCGGTGCAGACGAAATTGGCGGGGGTGGAGAGGTCGAGATCCTTCTGACGGTCCCAGAAACGCGGCGGCAGAGCCCAGGCGCCCTCCTGATCGAAACCCAGGGCGCGGTCATAAAGGCCGTAGAGGGTGGTCTTGTAGGGGGCTTTGGTGCCGTTCATCGGGTAGCCCTTGACGGCGCCGTAGGAGAGGCGCAGGGTGAAGGTGGCATCAGGATACATGTTTTTGCCATAGACCGCGAAACGGGCATTGGCGATCTTTTCTGAGGCGGGGGTGAGCAGAGACTCGGTCTCCTTGCGGGACTTTTCCTGGCGTTCGCGCAGCATGGGCTCGAGCTCGCGGATCACGACGATGAAGGGATCGGTCGACTGGGCGACCGCCTCGGCGCCGCCTTCGAAGAGAGCCTTGCGCACATCGGGCTTGTCGAGGGTGGTGGCCGCGATCATCTCCTGGGCAGCCTTTTCGGCACTTCGCCCCTTGAGGACGGCAGAGACGATGGGATCGGCGGTGCCGGCCTTGTCGACGGCCATCTGCAGCATCGAGGTGAAGGTGGCCTCCTCCAGATCCTTGTAGATCGGGGCGGGCGAGAAGAGGCGCAGCTTGGCGCGTTCGAGCTGGACATCATGATAACCGTCGAGGCGTTCCATATCCGGTTTTTTCCGCTCGGCGGCGGCGAAGACCAGGGTCTGGGCATAGCGGGCGAAGCTGGAGCTCAGGGCGAGGCTGCCATAGGAACGGGAACCGAACTCCTTTTTCTGTTTGGCGATCACCTTTTCGATGGTTTTCCAGCCGTCGCCGTAGGCCTTTTTCCACTCGGGATTGGCGTTGACCCTGGCCCGAAAGGCCTCTTCATCGGCCTTGGCCTTGGCCATCAGCTTGGCATCAAGCAAACCCTGGTACTGGCCGCCCAAGGCTTTTTTGCTGTTCTCCAGACCGAAGATCTGGCCGAGGGCGCGGCGTTCCTGCTCGGGTCCCTTTTTCGAGTAGGAGCGGAGGACATCAAGACGCTTCTGAATCATCTCCAGGGTCATGGGATAGCTATAGTCCCGCTGCATCTCCATCATCGTATAGGTGTCGAGGCGGCTGGTGCTGCCAGGATGACCGGAGACGAAGACCAGCTCGTTGTTCTCCGCACCAGCGGCGTTGAATTTGAGATAGTCGGGAGTGCTAAGGGGTTGGTCATCCACATAGACGCGAAAGAAGGCCATATCGAGATCATAGCGGGGATAGGTAAAGTTGTCGTCGTCGCCGCCCCAGAAGGCGATCTGGCGTTCGGGGGCCATGACCAGGCGGATATCGGTGTAGCGCTTGTACTGGTAGAGCCAGTACTCACCGCCGTTATAGAGGGAGACCACATCGCAGCGCAGGCCGGTTTTGTCGCTGTACTCTTTCTCGATCCTGGCCTGCTCTTCCTTGCGCGCCTTGAGGGCGTCGGCCGGTTTCATGCCCGGCTTGACCGCACCGGTGATGCGGCTGGTGACGTTGACCATATCGACGAGTACGTTCAGCTCCAGATCCGGGCACTTGGCCTCCTGCTCCGGGGTGGGGGCGTAAAAGCCGGTTGCGACGAAATTTTGCTCGGCCGTCGACATCTTTTGCAGCTGTCCCATCGCCACATGATGGTTGGTCATGACCAGGCCGTTGGGGCTGACGAAGGAGCCCGAGCCGCCGTCCATAAAGCGGACGCTGGAGAGGCGGACGTGGTCCAGCCACTCTTTGGTCGGGGTAAAATTGTATTTTTCCTGCAGCTGTTTGGTCGGGGGATTGTCGAAGGTCCACATTCCTTCATCGGCTGTGGCCAGAGCAGCCGAGAGGAGCAGGACCATCGCCAGGGTGGTGCGGATGATGCGGTTCAAGTTTGCCTCCTGTATTTATTATGAGATTAGGATTTCCCCATTAGAGTTTAGACGGATGAGAAGCGAAAAGGTTTCAGGAGAGGGTTTTCAGCAGCTGTTCCAGGGCATCCTGATTTTCGGTCCATTCGGTCACCAGCCACTCGAGTTCGGATTTGATCTGGGCATAGTCGCGGGTGAGCTGAGCAGCGAAATCGCCGTTTTTGTAGCTCTGAGGGTTGGCGAGCTGGGCCTCGAGGGTGCTCTTTTTCTCCTCGCGGGCCTGGATTTCGGCCTCGATGCGGGCGATGGCCTCTTCCAGCCGGTTGCGCTCGCGGCTGATGGACTGGCGGGCCTCAGCCTCCTGCCGTTTCTGCTCCTTGCTCTTGCGTGCCGGGGCGGCCGGCTCGGGATAGGCCTCGCGGAGTGCCATCCGGGCCGCCTGCAGCTCAGCGGCCGCGCGGGCGGCATCCGCTTCGCGCTTGGCGATATAGTCCGAATAGTTACCCTCATAAAGGGTGAGATGGCCCTCCTTCAGTTCGATTACCCGGCTGACCAGCTTGTCGAGAAAGTAGCGGTCGTGGGCGATGAGCAGGAGGGTGCCGTCGTACTCCTGCAGGGCCTCCTCAAGGGCCTCCTTGGCGCGGACGTCGAGGTGGTTGGTGGGCTCATCCATGATGAGGAAATTGACCGGTGAGAGCAGGATTTTGGCGAGCGAAACGCGGGCTTTTTCACCTCCGGAGAGGACGCGGATCGGCTTGAAGACATCCTCGCCATGGAACTGGAAGAGGCCGAGAATGTCGCGAATGCGGGGGGCGAGGGCCTGTGCTGTGGTTGAGGCCACCGCCTCATAGGCGGTATGATCGAGGTTGAGGGCGTCGACCTGATGCTGGGCGTAGTAGCCGATGGTGGTGCGCTCGCCGATGCGGATGGCGCCCTCCTGGGGCTGGATCTCGCCGCAGATCAGGCGGGTGAGGGTGGTCTTGCCGGCGCCGTTGACCCCGACCAGGGCCACCTTCTGGCCGCGGTAGATATCGAGGTCGACCTCCCGCAGCACCCAGGGCTCGGCGTAACGAAAACCCATCTTCTCGATATGCAGCACATCCTTGTAGCTTGATCCGGCGACGCGGAGACGGAACCGGATCCTGGGCGGCGGCGGAGGCGGCAGCTCGACCTCCTCCATCTTGTCGAGCATCTTGATGCGGCTCTGCACGGCCGCAGCTTTGGTCGCCTTGTAGCGAAAGCGGTTGATGAACTTCTGCTGGCGTTCCCGCTCGTCTCGCATCGCCTCCCACTGTTTAAGCAGCAGCTCTTCACTCTCCGCCTTCTGCTTTTCGTAAAGATGGTAATTGCCCGTGTAATGGGTGAGGAGCCCGCGGTCGAGCTCGGTGATCTCCTGGGCGAGGCGGTCGATGAAAAAGCGGTCGTGCGAAACCAGCACGATGCTGCCGGCGAAGGAGAGCAGATAACTCTCCAGCCATTCGAGCGAGGGGAGGTCGAGATGGTTGGTGGGCTCATCGAGGAGGAGGAGGTCGGGATTCTGGAGCAGCAGGCGGGCGAGATAGACGCGCATGCGCCAGCCGCCGCTGAACTCACTCATCGGGCGCTGATAATCCCCTTCACTGAATCCCAATCCTGTCAGGATCGCCTTGGCTTCGTTCTCGATGGTGTAGCCGCCGAGGGCGTCATAGCGCGTTTCGAGGGCGCCAAGGCGTTCGAGCAGCTTTTCATCATCCTCGGTATGGGAGTTGAGGATGGCATGCAGTCCGGCGATCTGTTCCTCGAGAAGGAGGATCTCCCCCTGGCCCTCGAGCACGGTGGCGAGGATGGGACCGCTGCCTACGGCGATCTCCTCCTGGGGTAGATAGCCGATGGAGTACTCCCTCGGTTTGATCATGGCGCCGTCGTGCGGCGTCAGCTCGCCCTTGATGATGCGCAGCAGGGTGGTCTTGCCCGCGCCGTTGGGGCCGATGAGGGCCACCCGCTTGCCGGGATTGATGACCCAGTTGACCTCCTTGAGCAGCAGGCGTTCGCCAATATAATAGGAAAGGTTTCTGATCTGAAGCATGTTGGGCAAATAGGGTCAGGATGATATGGCCATATCGCTCGCATTCCGCGGCGGTGGGATTGAAAATCAATCCTTTAAAATAGCAAAAAATAGGTTGGGAAAAAACATAATTCTTGGGCTGCCGGGAGGGGCAGGATCGCACGGGGGCTTGCGGAGAGGGCTCTTCGGGGTGAGGGGTAAAAAAAATCCCGCCCGAAACCGCCGGGCGGGAAGTGGAGCCTGTGTGATGGAGCTCTATTCGAAGGCTTCCGAAACCTTCCAGACCTCCCAGACCTTGCCGACCAGATCGGGGCCGGGAGTGAGGACCTTCTTGCCCGGCTTCCAACCCGAAGGGGTGGCCTGGGTGCCCTTGCTCGCGCGTACGAGCTGGAAGGCCTGGATCTGCCGGAGGGTTTCGGCGACATTGCGTCCAACCGGCGGAGTGAGCACTTCGTAGCCGACGACCACGCCATCTGGATCGATCAGGAATCTGCCGCGATTCTCAACGCCGGCATTCTCGTCGTATACGCCGTAGGCTGCTCCGACCTTGCCGCCGCCGTCGGAGAGCATGGGGAAGGGAACGCCGCCTTTGACCATCTTGGAGAGCTCGTGGTCGTTCCACATTTTGTGAACAAAGTGGCTGTCGACGCTCATGGAGAGCACCTGCACACCCAGTTTCTCGAATTCTGCTGCTTTTTCGGCGACCGCCGAAATTTCGGTCGCTCAGACAAAGGTAAAATCGCCTGGATAGAAGCAGAGAACAACCCACTTCCCCAGGTAGTCTGACAGCTTGACATTGATGAATTTCCCCTGCTGGTAGGCCGGGGCGGTGAAATCGGGGGCCTTGCTTCCGAGTTTAAGCATGGGCTTTTTCTCCTCTTTGGGGGCTGTTGGAGCCGATTCGGGAGGCGGAGCGGTCTCTCCGACAGGTCCTCCTGTCGGTCGCGCGCAGCCAGCCTTGACTTCTTCTGCCATGGGCTTTCCTTTCAAATTAGTGTCAACAGGTGTGCCTTGCAGAGGCAGAGTGGATGATGTGTAATCTTACGAATATCTCCTTACAACGACAAACCTTTTATTTTTTCGCCCTGAGGCGAGCCGGAGGGCGTGGCTTTATCGAAAGAGCAGAGGGGCGAACTCGTTGAGATAGAGCTGCCAGTTGATCCAGGTATGGGCTCCGGCCGTCTCCTGGTAGGTCACGGTAAAGCCGTGCCTGCGCAGCATCTGGACGGTGGCGCGGGAGGTCTCGAGCAGAAAATCCTCGCGGCCGGTGGCGAACCAGAGCAGTTTAAGCCCTTTTTTGACGGCGGGATTATCGAGCTGGGCGGCGTATTTCTCCTCCCAGGAGGGTCCGGCCGTCGCTCCGCCGGTAGCCTGATTGGGTTGGATGCCGATGATGCCCGAGCTGAAGACCCCGGCATAGGCGAACCGGTCCACAGTGGGGATAGCGATGTTGAGGGTCTGAAAACCACCCATGGAGAGGCCGGCGATGGCGCGATGTTTCCGGCCGGGCATGACCCGGTAGCGGGACTCGACCAGGGGCATGATGTCGTTGGTGAAGTCCATGACGAATTCGTCGACCATGGTCTTGGCGAGGTCACCGCGGGGGGCGCCCCAGATGAAGGGGCCGGTATGGCCGGCGGGCATGACCACCACCATCTCGACAGCTTTCCGGTCAGCGATGAGGTTGTCGAGGATGAAGCCGGCGCGGCCGACGGTGCTCCAGGAATCATCGCAATCCCCTGCGCCGTGGAGCAGGTAAAAGAGGGGATACTTTTTATTGCTGTTCTCATAGCCGGGTGGGGTGTAGACGTGCAGACGGCGGAAACGCTGCAGGGAGGTGGACCAGTAGGTCACCTCGGCGAGGGCGCCGTGGGGGACATTGCGGGTATCCATAAAGGCCGCACCCGGCTGATGGAGCAGGCTCCAGGTATTGCCGTTCGATTCGCTGGTTTTCGGATTTTTGGGGTCGATGGTGGTGAGGCCGTCGACACTGAAATTGTAGCGGTAGGTGCCCGGTTCGACGGGCAGGGTGATGTCCCAGATGCCTTCAGCGGAGCGGGTCATCTCCTTGCCGGTCCACCCCAGGCTGGGGAGATCCCCGCCCGCCAGTTTGACCGCTTCGGCGTTGGGGGCGTAGATGCGGAAGAGCACCTGATTCCCGGGCAGAAACACCGGAGTCTGAAGAGTGTCTCCGGGCGAGGGTTTCCACTGGGCATGGGCGGCCGGCAACAGGGCGGACAACAGGAGGCCGATTGCCGTCAGTATGATCATACGGGTGGTGGGTGTGGGCATGGGGTGACTCCCTGATTTGAAAAGAACAGCAGTGTGGATTATCGCGGGGTTGGGTTTCTGTGGACGGGCTTGCCCCGCAGAGGCCGTCCGGCCTTCCAATATAGAACCTCTCCGGCGAAAAAGCAAGTCCTATCAGTTGGAGGGGGCGCCCTCCTTCGGGGCAGTTTTGCCTTGACTGTAAGTGCAGAGATTGCTAATTTGCGCCCGTAAAGATAACACCAGGTTTATCATCTACAAGGCCTTTCCATGGGATCGGAGAACAAGTTCAATCTGCGCCGCCGCGTGGCGAGTTTTGGTTATGCCTTCGCCGGGATCCGGCAGATGCTGCAGACCCAGCACAACGCCTGGATTCATCTGGCCGCCACGGTGCTGGTCCTCATTGCTGCTTTTATCTACCAGCTCTCCAGGGCTGAATGGATCGCAGTCATCGCCGCCATGGCCCTGGTCTGGTCGGCTGAGGCGGTCAATACCGCCTTTGAATTCCTCTGCGACATCGTCCATCCCGGCTTCTTTCCGGCTGTGGAGAAAGCCAAAAACATTGCCGCCGCTGCCGTCCTGATCTGCGCGACCGGCGCAGCGGTCATCGGCGCGCTGGTATTCATTCCCCATCTTCTGGCCCGCTAAGGCTACCGGTCATCAGCAGTACGGACTCCCTCAGTGATCTTCGCCGTGCATCTCGCCGGCCGGGACGATGTGCAGCCCGGCTTTCGCCTCGCGGGCATGGGCCAGCATGGCCTGGGCCACGTGCTCTGCTTCATTCGGCCGGTATTTCGCCAGGGGACCCCGGAAAATAAAAGGCAGCAGGTGGAAGAGCAGCGCCCCGGCCTCCTCGGCCCAGCGGCGTTCACTGCGTTCACCCAGAAGCAGCGAGGGGCGGAAGAAGGTGATGGAGGGGATGGCCTGCGCAGCGATCGCCTTTTCGGTTTCCCCCTTGACCCGGCTGTAAAAGACTCTCGATTCTGCGTCCGCGCCCATGGCGCTCACGAGCAGGTACTGCTGCGCACCGCTGCGAGCCGCCCACTCCGCCAGCAGGAGGGGATAGTCATGGTCCACGCGCCGGAATGCGGCCTGCGAACCCGCTTTCTTGATGGTTGTGCCCAGGCAGCAGAAGACGCTCTCCGCCTGAACCCCCTCCAGGGCCTCGTTCAGCTTGTCAAAATCGATCGGACGCGCATCAAGGCGCGGGTGGCCGAAGGGCAGCGGATGGCGCGTCAAGGCGATCACCCGCGTGAAAGAGGAGTCCTGGAGGATGAGCCGCAGGCAGTGGCTCCCGACAAGGCCGGTCGCTCCGGTGATGAGGGCAGTTCGTTCTGGCATCATTGTTCCTTTTGATCTTTGTGATGGAGATGTAGATCCGGCAGCATTCGCCTGCAAGGGTGGGTTCCAGTATGCAAAATCCAGTTTCCGCTTGAATTATTCCGCAAATTGCGTTATTTTGTCGGGCGACGGGCGCAGAGGAGCCTGAAACACGCCAGAAACACCTCCACTAAGGGCGGCTTGTGCAATTGAACCTTGCCAGGGGTGATTGGATGAAAAAAGAAACCGACCTGGAGCAGGTCCGCATCGGGGGCAACGCAGATATCATTGCCCGGGCCTTTCTGGATAACCTCTATTATCTGCAGGGCTGCACCCTGCAGGATGCCAGCCGCAACGATCTCTACACGGCGCTCTCCTATACCGTAAGGGACCGGATGCTCGCCGCCTGGATCAAGGGCATGCACGAGATCGAAGAGTCCAGCCTCAGCAAGGCGAGCAAGACTGTGGCCTACATGTCGGCGGAATACCTCCCCGGCCCCCATCTGGCCAACAACCTGATCGCGCTCGGCCTGTTAAACGAGACCCGCAGGGCGATGGAACAGCTCGGCATCGATCTTGACCATCTCATCAACCAGGAGGAGGAGCCGGGACTGGGCAACGGCGGCCTGGGGCGTCTCGCCTCCTGCTTCCTCGATTCCCTGGCCTCCCTTGCGGTCAACGCCATCGGCTATGGCATCCGCTATGAATTCGGCATTTTCGATCAGGAGATCAGGGAGGGCTGGCAGCACGAGATCGCTGACACCTGGCTGAGGTTCGGAAACCCATGGGAGATCGCGCGGGCCAAATGGTGCCAGAAGGTCGGCCTGGGCGGCCGCACGGAGTCCTGGACCGACGAAAACGGCCAGTATCGGGTCAAATGGATACCAGCCAGGTATGTCAAGGGCCTTCCTTTCGATACCCCCATCATCGGCTACGCCAATCAAAAGTGCAACACCATGCGTCTATGGAAGGCGGAGGCCATCGTCTCTTTCGATTTTGCGGATTTCAACCAGGGCGACTATTACGCTGCCGTGGAGGACAAAATCTCCTCGGAGACCATCACCAAGGTGTTGTATCCGAACGATGAGACCGAAACGGGCAAGCAGCTCAGGCTGATTCAGCAGTACTTTTTTGTGAGCTGTTCATTGCAGGACATGATCCGGATCCATCTCTCACGGCACGCCAATCTGGATAACTTTCCCGACCATTTTGCGGTCCAGATGAATGACACCCATCCCTCCATCGCGGTGGCGGAGCTGATGCGCCTGCTGGTGGATGTGCATCGCATGGAGTGGGAACGCGCCTGGCAGATCACCCGCAGCACCTTCTGCTACACCAACCACACCCTTCTGCCCGAGGCCCTCGAGCGCTGGCCGCTCAAACTTTTCGGGGATTTGCTGCCCCGCCATCTCGAGATTATCTTCGAGATCAACCGCCGCTTTCTGGACGAGGTCAGGGAACGCCATCCCGGCGAAGAGAAGCGGGCGGAACGGCTCTCCCTGATCGACGAAGCGGGCGAACGCTCCCTGCGCATGGCTCATCTTGCCTGTGTCGGCAGCCATGCGGTGAACGGGGTGGCGCGGATGCACAGCGATCTGCTCAAGCGCACTGTGCTGCATGATTTTTATGAGCTCTGGCCTGAACACTTTTTCAATGTGACCAACGGGGTGACGCCGCGCCGCTGGATGGCGTTATGCAATCCGGAGCTGAGCGGGCTGATCAGCAGCCGGATCGGCAGCGGCTGGATCAGGGATCTGGAGCAGTTGCGCCGGCTCGAAGCCTTTGCCGGCGATGCTGAGTTCGGCGAGGAGTGGCGTCGGGTCAAGCTCGAAAATAAAAAGCGGCTCGCCGAACGCATCCGCAAGGTTACCGGCATCGAGATCTCCCCCGATTCCCTTTTCGATATCCAGGCCAAGCGCATCCACGAATACAAGCGCCAGCATCTCAACCTCTTGTACATCATCGCCCTCTACCTGCGCATGAAGGAGGATCCCGGTGCCGAGGTGGTTCCGCGCACCTGCATCTTCGCCGGCAAGGCCGCGCCCGGCTATTTTATGGCCAAACTGATCATCAAGCTGACCACCGCCGTCGCAGAGGTGGTCAATGCCGATCCCGATGTGAACGGCCGGCTCAAGGTGGTCTTCTTCCCCGACTTTAACGTCAAGAACGCCCACTATATCCATCCGGCCGCCGACCTCTCGGAGCAGATTTCGACCGCGGGCAAGGAGGCCTCGGGGACCGGCAATATAAAGTTCGCGCTCAACGGCGCCCTGACCATCGGAACCCTCGATGGTGCCAACGTCGAGATCCGGGAGGAGGTCGGTGAGGAGAACTTTTTCCTTTTCGGCCTCACCGCCGAGGATGTGCTGGGGATGAAGGCAGCAGGCTACAACCCGGCGGCCTTTTCCGACTCGAATCCTCTGCTCCGGCAGGTGATCGATCTCATCCGCAGCGGCCGTTTCTCTACGGATCAGCCCGATCTTTTCCGCCCCCTGACCGACAGCTTGATGAACAGGGACGAGTACATGCTTTGCGCGGATTTTGACGCCTACGTCGCTTGCCAGACCAGGGCCGGGGAGGCTTACAATGATCGCGAGGGCTGGACGCGCAGGTCGATCCTCAATACCGCGCGCATGGGCAAATTCTCCTCAGACCGTTCCATTCGCGACTACTGCCGGCAGATCTGGCAGATCATGCCGCCGCCCGCCAGGGCATGAAAGGGCTCCCCGGTGCGCAGGGATATGGGCCGGCTGCCTTATCCGCTGGAGGCTGTCTCTTTCGGTGCGATGGGCTGTGAAGCTGTCTAGAAATAGAAGAGATATTTCAGTTTGACTACGTTGACCCGGTTGACCATGTGCAGGCGGTTGGGCAGGAGCTGCTCCTCATGGTCATATTCAGCGCTGCGGTCCTGCACCTCGTTGAGGGCGAAATAGAGCCAGCTTTTGGGACGGAAGTTGTAGGAAAAGAGGAATCCGCCGATCACCCGTTCGAGGTGGCCGGTGGTGCGAAGGTAAAGATTGTCGACGTAGAGCCGCATGTTCAGGTTGTTGACCGGTGTCCATGAGAGATAGGGGCGCGCGTTGAAGGTGATCTCCTCCACAGCCCCCGCCGGATTTCCCTCGAAAAAGATATCCGCCGAACTCCCCAGAGCTAGGATTCTGGCCGCCTTCCAGTCGATCTCACCGCCCGCCCAGCCATAGGAGGCGAGGTAGCCCCGGGAAAAATTGTAGGTGTGTGAATAGCCCCCGTAAAGGTTGCCCTCCCAGATTGGGGAGAGGTTGAACCAGGAGGAGAGGCTCGCCTCGCGGGAATTATAGAGTACCCCCATGTCCCTGGAGCGGCCGGAGGTGAACTCGATCTCAAAACCCCAGTTTTTACGGAACTGCATGTTATAGCCCAGTGCGGCCATGCGGTCGGTATAGTCATCGACCTTTTCACGGTTGAATAGGCCGCCGCCGTAGACCATGACCTGGCTGACGGCGCCGGTCTGCGGCCGCCAGACCGGCCCGGTTAAAAGAGCGCCGTTCCAGGTACCACGCCAGGGGACGAAGCCGACCTCATGGATGTCGAATTTTCCCCCTACATAGCGCGAGCGCAGCCCGAGAATCCAGGAGGTTTTAGGCATCCAGAGCCCGACCGAGGCGGCATAATCGCCCTCATTGTTCCTGTAGGAGCGGGCGATTTGATAGGAGAGCTGCCAGTCCGAGGCGCGGAATGCCCCGTCGAGGTCGACCACCCCGTTTTTATCATCTCCGCTGTTTCTCCCCACATAGAGCATGCCCACCGACGAATTGTCCATCACCTGTTTTTTAAGCCTGACAGAGCTGTAGAGGGCGGCGGGCTCACTGCCGCTGGCTGTTCCCTCCTGGAACTCTTCTTTACCGGTGGCGGCGATGAAACCACCATACTCCCAGCTGTTGACCCTGCCGAAAGCCTTGCTGCCAACAAGAAGGGGCACTTCGCTGCCGTCGGGCAGTTTGCGGCCGATGCGGCGGGAGTAAAAGAGCTCCATTGGGGAGTAGAAGCCGCTCTCACGCTGCTTGCCGGAGGGCATAAAGACCTCATTGCCCTCGGTGAAGAAGGGGCGGCGCTCGGAGTAGTAGGTTTCATAACGCGAAATATTGAATTCAAAGGGATCCGCCTCGATCTGGGCGAAGTCCGGATTGCCGGTGAGCTGGAAGGTGAGGCGCTGGGATGGATTATAAAAGAGATCGACGCCGGCGTTGGGGGAGAAACTCCAGCCATCGCCGCGTTTCTGTTCGGCTTTGGTCAAGCCGACCGGATAGATTTCGAGATTGATGCCGTGGACTGCTGGATGATAGTCCGTGAAGAGGAGCCGGCCGAATTTGGAGATACGCTGACCTTCGGCCTGATCGTAAGGATTCCAGTAGATGTCCTCCTGTTCCGTGGCGCTCCAGCGGTCAAAGTCGAGGCCCCACTCGTCGAGTCCTTCGCCGTACTGGATGGAGCGGTAGGGGATTTCCATTTCGACGGCCCAGCCCCAGTCGTGGATGCGGCTGGCGGAGAACCAGACCCCGTCCCAGCTGTAATCGCGGTTTCGGGCGTCGTCGAGCAGGCGGCAGTCGGCGCGGCTGCCGCCTGCGTTGACCGCGAACTTGTAGGCCGTGCGGCGGTCGCCAAAGGTGTCGAGCATCAGGGAGACGATATCGCCGCTGAAATCGTCATGTTTGCCGGTGTTGCGCTGGATGTGTCCAGGCTCATCCTGGCAGAGGATGAGACAGTAGAGATTTCTATCGTCGGTGAGGAGTTTGGCAATCGTGCGGTGCAGGGGAGGCCGGGCGTAGTAGGGCTGGAGCTGGAAGAAATCGCCGGCTGAATCGGCGTTGGCCCAGGCCGGCTCGATGAAGCCGTCGATGATAATGGGTCCGGAAGCCCTGTGCAGCTCGATGCTCCTGTTTTGGCCCAGCGCCGCAGCGAGGGACAGGGTCAGAACAAGCGGGATGAGGCGCAGGGCGGAGATGGTTTTCATTCGTGCTCTGCTCAGGCCGGCTTGTGTTTGATGAAGGTGCCGGCCCTGAATTCGGCAAAGGCGGTGCGCAGTTCCTCGTCGGTGTTCATGACGATCGGGCCGCGCCAGGCGACGGGCTCGCCGATGGGCTGGCCATGGACAAGAAGGAAGCGCATCCCCTCCTCGCCGGCCTGGATCTGCACGGCCTCGCCATCATCAGCGAAGACGATGAGCTGGCCGGCGCCGGCGAGCTGGTCCCCCGCAGCGGCGAAAGAGCCGCGGCCATCGTAGAGGTAGGCGAAGGCGCGGTGCCCGGCCGGGAGGGGGAGGCCGATCCGGGATCCGGGGGCCAGGGTGAGATCGTAATAGCCGATATCGACGACCAGATCTTTCATCGGGCCCTGTGCGCCCGCCAGGCTGCCACTGATCACCTTCGCCTGGATGCCCGGCTCGAGCTCCACCGCCGGGATCTGCGAGCTGAGAATGCCATTGTAGCGCGGGATCATCATCTTTTGCGCCGCCGGCAGGTTGACCCAGAGCTGGAAGCCGTTGAGGGGTTCGTCGACGTGGCGCGGCATCTCCTGGTGGACGATGCCGCTGCCGGCGGTCATCCACTGGACCTCGCCGCTGCCGATGATGCCCTGATTACCGAGGCTGTCGCCGTGATCGACTGCGCCGGTGAGAAGATAGGTGACCGTCTCGATGCCGCGATGGGGGTGCCAGGGGAATCCCGCCATATAGTCCTCTGGATTCTTCGAGCCGAAATGATCCAGCAGTAAAAAGGGATCCAGGTTGGGTGCCTGCCCGAACCCGAAGACGCGCTGCAGGCGTACACCCGCGCCCTCCAGGGTCGGCACGCTGCGGCCGATCAGCTCAATTGTGCGGTAATGCATCATCGCTCCTTGGGGTTGTTCATTTGCTGCAGTTCATTTACGGCCGCGTCCGGTTCCTGAATGTTGAGCGGCGTGACCAGCACCTTGTCCACCCTGGTGCCATCCATATCCATCACCTCGAATCGCCATTTGCTCCACTCGAAGAAATCGGTGGCTACCGGAATGCGGCCGAGGTGCATGAGCACAAATCCCCCCAGGGTCTGGTAGCTGCTCTCCTCCGGCAGATCCTCGTCGATCTCGAAGAGCTCCTTGAACTCCTCCATGTAATAGAGGCCGTCGATGAGATAGGAGCCGTCGAGCCGTTTCTGCACTCCCGGCCGGTCGTCCGTCTCATCCATAGAGGGGATGTCGCCGACAATGGCTTCGAGAATGTCGAAGATGGTGACGATGCCCTGCATGACGCCGTACTCGTCGACGACGATGGCGATATGCTGCCGCTGCTTCTTGAAGGTCTCAAGGACGTTCAGGGCCATGGCGCTCTCCGGCACGTAAAGGGCCGGCTGCATGTGTTTGAGCAGGTCGATTTCCCTGCTCGAGATGGCGTTTTCGAGCAGATCCTTGGCGCGCACCACCCCGATCACTTCATCGAGGCTCCCCTCACAGACGGGAAAGCGGGAGTGCTCGCTCTCGAGGATTTTCTTGTAGGTCTCCACCGGGTCATCCTGGGTCGAGAGCCAGACCACGTCCGTGCGCGGGGTCATCAGGGCGCCGGCGCGTTTGTCGGCCAGACTGAAGACACTCTCGATCATGTCGCGCTCGGCCTCTTCGAACATGCCGGCCTCGATGCCCTGGTCGATCATCACCTTGATCTCCTCCTCAGAGACCGGCTGCTCCGCGACCTTGCTGACGCCGAAAAGGCGCAGGACGGTGTCGGTGGAGTAGCTGAGGATGGCCACGGCCGGCCGGGCGATCCAGGCGAGCCGCTGCATCGTGGGCGTGAGGGCCCCCGCGGTCTTTTCCGGATTGTGCAGGGCGATCTGTTTGGGGACCAGCTCGCCGAGGATGAGGGTAAGGTAGGTGATGATCAGGACGACGATGGCGAAGGCAAGGGGATGTGCGTAGCTGGCGATGGCTTCGAACTTGCCCAGCCACTGCGCCAGTCCCTCGGTGAAGCGGGCGCCGCCGAAGGCGCCTGCCATGATGCCGACCAGGGTGATGCCGACCTGGACGGTGGAGAGAAACCGGGAGGGATTGTTGGTCAGGTCGAGCACCGACTGCGCCCGCTTGTGGCCCTCGTTGGCCAACTGCTGCAAGCGGGTCTTGCGCACCGAGACCACGGCGATCTCGGACATGGCAAGAACGCCGTTGGCGAGGATGAGGGCCAATAAAACAATAAAATCCAGTGTCATTGCTTTCCTGTATGCTAGCGTGGTTCTGGCGCAGCCGGGCTGTTTACACCCCCGGCGTCGCGGTGAAGCGGCACGGGGCTCCGGCCGCATGGCCGCAGCGCCGCCCGGTACGACTCCGTCAGGCGGATTTGACCGGCAGCTGGATTTTCCGTTTTGCGGGATCAGTGCTGCAGCGGTAAAAGATCGCCACATGGCCGATGAGCCCCGCCAGCTCGCAGCCGGTCCGGCCGGCGATCTCGGCACTGATCTGCTTGCGTTCCTCTTTGAGTTCCAGAAAACGCACCTTGATCAGCTCATGATCAGCCAGGGCGGCATCGATAGCCTCAATGACCTGGCCGGTCAGGCCGTTTTTGCCGATCTGGATACAGGGTTTCAGGGGATTGGCCAATCCGCGCAGATAACGCCGCTGATAGCCGGTGAGGGTGGACATGGGGGCTCCTTAGCCTTTGATTCTTGTCATTATATTAAAAATTACATATATTTAGTCCTAGAGTCAAGAAAATTCTGGCTTGCGAGCGGGTTTTCGCCCCGAAGGCTGAATTTTTGAGATGCGGCGTTAAAAAAATGTAGACTGGCAAGGAAATAAAGCTTACATTGAGGCGTGAAATAGAGGAGATGCCATGATGAGTAAAATTGCCCGAACAGCAAAGCCTGTACAAGTCAGTGTGTCCCCCTACCGTCCCATCCGTCTCCATCCCGTGCAGCCGGTGCCGAGTGACATCGCCATTGCCCAGGCCGCGCGCATGAAAAAAATCACCAGCCTGGCCCGCGAAGCCGGGATTCTGCCTGAGGAGCTGGAGCCTTATGGCGACTACAAGGCCAAGGTACGGCTCTCGATTCTCGACCGTCTGGCGGACCGGCCCAACGGCAAATATATCGTCGTGACCGCGACGACACCGACGCCCCTGGGTGAAGGCAAGACCACCACCACCCTGGGACTTTCCCAGGCCCTGGGCGCCCATCTTAAGCAGCGCGTCTTCACCTGCATCCGCCAGCCCTCGCAGGGTCCGACCTTCAGTATCAAGGGAGGGGCCGCGGGCGGCGGCTACAGCCAGATTGTCCCGATGGAGGACTTTAACCTTCATCTGACCGGGGATATTCACGCCATCACCGCTGCCACCAACCTGCTCGCGGCCGCCATCGACGCCCGGGTGCTGCACGAGAGCAAGCGCAGCGATGACGAACAGCTGGCGCGGCTGCTCTGCAAGAAGGGCGAGTTTGCCATCTCCCAGCGGCGCCGGATGGAGCGGCTCGGCATCAAGGCCCAGCGTCTTGCCGACCTCTCCCTCGAGGAGATGCGCCGTCTCTTCCGCCTCGACATCGATCCGGAGCACATCACCTGGAAGCGGGTGGTGGATGTCAACGATCGGCTGCTGCGCCGGATCCGCATCGGACTGGGCGATGAGGAGAAGGGCCAGGAGCGCGAGACCGGCTATGATATCGCGGTGGCCAGCGAGGTCATGGCGGTGCTCGCCCTGACCACGGGACTGGCGGATCTGCGCGAGCGTCTCGGCCGCATGGTGGTCGCCCGCAGCCGCAGCTCCGAGGCCGTCACCGCCGAAGATATCGGCACCGCCGGGGCGATGACGGTGCTGCTCAAGGATGCGATCATGCCCAATCTGATGCAGACCCTCGAGGGGAGCCCGGCCTTTGTGCATGCCGGCCCCTTTGCCAATATCGCCCACGGCAACTCCTCGATCATCGCCGACCGCATCGCCCTCAAGCTCTCGGATTATGTCATCACCGAAGCCGGTTTCGGCGCCGATATCGGCCTGGAAAAGTTCGTCGATATCAAGTGCCGTTATTCGGGACTGAAGCCGGATGCCGCGGTGATCGTGGCGAGCATCCGCGCTCTCAAGATGCACGGCGGCGGTCCGACCGTGGTGGCGGGCAAGCCCCTCGATCCGGTCTACTCCGAATCCAACCCGGAGCTGGTCGAGAAGGGCTGCAGCAACCTCGCCAAGGCCATTGATATCGCCCGCCAGTTCGGCATCCCGGCCCTGGTGGCGATCAACACCTTTCCGGGCGACACCCCGGAGGAGATCGCCGTGGTCAAGCGCGCAGCCCTGTCGGCCGGTGCTCACGGGGCCTATGTCTGCAACCACTATGCACTCGGTGGGGCCGGCATTATCGAGCTGGCGGAGGCGGTCATGGACGCGACCGGCCAGAAGAACAACTTCCGCTTCCTCTATCCCCCGGAATGGCCGATCAAGGACAAGATCCATGCCATCGCCACCTCGATCTACGGCGCGGACGGGGTCGACTACAGCCCTGAGGTGGAGAGCGCCATCGATTATTATACCCGGCTTGGCCTTGGCAGCCTTCCCATCTGCATGGCCAAGACCCATCTCTCGCTCAGCCATGATCCCGCCCTCAAGGGGGTGCCGACCGGCTGGCGGTTGCCGGTAACCGAGATCAAGGCCTCTGTGGGGGCGGGATTTCTTTATCCCCTCTGCGGGCAAATGCGCACCATGCCCGGCCTGCCGACCCGGCCCGGCTTCCTGGATGTCGATATCGATACGGAAAGCGGCAAGGTGATCGGTCTCTCCTGAGTCCGGAGCTCCTGGTGCTGACCAGGGGACCCGCAGCCTATCCCAGCGGAAAGGAAGCAGAGAATGAAAAAGAACGACAAGAGTATGGATAAGTACCGGATCCTTCCGGGCAAGCCGGTCGATCTGAAAAAACTCGATCCAAACGACTCGTCCAACTTTGATGGCGACAAGAAGGAGGGCAAGGAGGAGCTGCTCAAGCTCAACAAGAAGCTGGAAGGTCTGCAGGAGCTGCTCTACGCCGAACAGAAGCGGAAGTTTCTGGTGGTCCTCCAGGCCATGGATACCGGCGGCAAGGACGGGGTGATCCGTCATGTCTTTGAAGGGGTCAATCCCCAGGGCGTGCGGGTCGCCAGCTTTAAAACCCCGACCGCCATCGAACTCGCCCATGATTATCTCTGGCGCATTCATCAGCAGGCCCCCGCCCGGGGCGAGATTGTCATCTTCAACCGCAGCCATTATGAGGATGTCCTGGTCGTCCGCGTTCACGAGCTGGTGCCCAGGGAGGTATGGTCCCGTCGCTACGACCAGATCAATGCCTTTGAAAAACAGCTCGCCGAGGAGGGGACGACCATCCTCAAGTTCTTCCTCCATATCGACAAGGATGAGCAGAAAGCGAGGCTTGAGGCGCGCCGGGATGATCCGGAGAAGCGCTGGAAGTTCAATGTGGATGACCTCAAGGAGCGCAAACTCTGGGATGAGTACGTGCGCGCTTATGAGGAGGCGATCAGCCGGACCAGCACCGAATGGGCGCCCTGGTACGTAGTGCCGGCGAACAAGAAATGGTACCGTAATCTTGTCGTGGCCTCGGCTATTATCGACAAGCTGGAAGGGCTGAAGATGGCCTTTCCCGAGGCCGATTTCGATCCTAAAAAGGTCAAGGTGGATTGACGTGGCGGGTTTGAGGTGAGGAAAAGGATGCCCTCCGGACTCCGTGCGGGGATTATATTGTTCCTGTTTTGGGCGGGCGCGGCCCTGCATGCCCAGGAGTACGTGACGGTCTCGCCCGGCAAGAGTGATGGGGTATATACCCTGTTGAAGCGCTATGGCCTCCCGCCCAGCAAGGTGATGATCGCCCGTTTCTGGGAGCTCAACAGCGATCTGGTCCGCGGCGGCGAATATCTCCGCCTGGGCTTTGAGTACAAGCTGCCGGTCTACAAGCTCTACTACGACGGCGCCAGTATCCGTTCCTCGCTCGGGATCAGCGATCTGGCCCTGGCGAGGAGGATCGAGGCCTATAACCACTCCCTGTACGAAGCCGGCGTCCTCGCGGCCCCCTTCAAAAAGAGCCGCGAGCTCCTGGTGCCGGCGGACTGGCTCTCCGAGAGCAGCGCCGCGGCCGAGGCGGCGAGCTTTCCCATCTTCGGCCCGGCCTACCAGTCGTTGAAGCAGAAGGACCAGTCACTCAAGGGATGTGTCATCTATCTCGATCCCGGCCACGGCGGTCCTGATCCGGGCGCGATCGGCCAGCGTGGGCGTGACCGGCTCTATGAGGATGAGTACGCCTACGACATCACCCTGAGACTGGCGCGCCGCCTGCTGGAGCATGGCGCCAGCGTCTACATGGTGGTCCAGGATGAGGACGACGGCATCCGCGATCTGGCCATCCTAAAGCACGATGATCATGAATACTATCTGGGCCGTCTTCCCATCTCCAGGGACCATCTGCGCCGGTTGAGCGACCGCGTCGATATCGTCAACAATCTCTACGAACGCCACCGCAAAAAAGCCCGGCAGCAGATCATGGTCACCATTCATCTCGATTCGCGGTCGCATGGCAAGCGCATTGATATCTTTTATTATTATCAGGCCAACAATCCTAAAAGCAAAAAACTGGCCAATACCCTGCTCGCCAAGGTGGATGAAAAATATGCGGCCAAGCAGCCGGGACGGGGGTATGACGGATCGGTCTCGACGCGGGATCTGCACGTACTGAGCGAGGCCAAACCCGTTGCCGTTTATATCGAACTCGGCAATATTCGCAACAAAAAGGACCAGGATCGCTTCATCATTGCCGACAACCGCCAGGCGGTGGCCAATTGGCTGTGTGAGGGCGTGATTGACTATGTGAAATAGAGCGGAGATGGCGCAGCCCGGTCTCACGGCTGCGGCGGCGCCCATCGATACACCCAGGGCATCGGACGACGGAGAGGGAAGAACCGCTTGGGGCCCCTGCGACACTCCTTGTTGGGAAAAGAGCATGCTGGTTTGGGTGGTCTACGAATCCAGGTTGGGCAACACCGCCGCATTGGCCCAGGCCATCGCCGGAGCGCTCGCCCGCGAGCATCGGGTGCGGCTGCTGCCAGTGCAGGAGGCGGGACCGCCGAGCGGGGTGGATCTGCTCATCATTGGCTGTCCCCATCACCGTCATCACCAGCCCGACGGCATTCTCTCCTGGCTCTTCAAGCTGCCGCCGCGCGTGGTGCAGGATCTCAACTGCGGCGTCTTTGAAATTCGTTACAAGAGGCATCATTTCTGGCAGGGGGAGAGCGCAGCCACCCTGATCTGGCGGCGGCTGCAGGGGCTGGGGGGCAAGCCCATGCTCAAGCCGGTCAGCTTTTATCTGCAGCATCGGGGCCGGCTGCTGCCGGAGAGCGAAATCGAGCGCGGGGCGGCCTGGGCCGCAGCACTGGCACGCAAGGCTGTCGGGGGCAGAGTGAAAGCCCCTGTCATTCACGCCGGCGATCACATCTGGACCTGATCGTCCGGATTGGGGCGGAAGAAGCAGTGGGGCACGTTAACCAGCAACAGGAGGGTGCGATATGTTCAAGGAATTCAAAGAATTCGCCATGCGCGGCAATGTCGTCGATATGGCCGTCGGTATCATCATCGGCGCTGCCTTCGGCTCCATTGTCAGCTCCCTGGTGGCGGATGTGATCATGCCGCCGATCGGTATGCTGCTCGGCAATGTCGATTTCAGCAACCTTTTTGTCGTCCTCAAAGAGGGCGCCGCTGCCGGGCCGTACGCCAGCCTGGCCGCCGCCAAGTCAGCCGGTGCGGTGACCATCAATTACGGAGTCTTTGTCAACGCTGTCATCAATTTTCTTATCGTTGCCCTGGCGATTTTTTTCCTCATTCGCGGCCTCAACCGTCTGAAACGGAAAGAGGAAGCACCGGCGGAAGTGACCACCAAGGAGTGTCCGCAGTGCCTTTCGACCATTCCACTCAAGGCCAGGCGCTGCCCCAACTGCACCTCCCAGCTCGAATAGACGCTGCGCCTGAACCTGTCCGGGAAGCGGCCGATGCCGGGCCGGCAGGTTTGGCACGGCCGCCCGGCCTTTGCAGGGCCCGGGTGTACACTCTGCGGCCGGAGGAGACTCCGGCCTGCTGATGGCTAACAAGGAGATTTGCACATGATGCCGTCCAGCGGATCGATACCGATTTGCGATCTTCACTGCGACACCGCCACCAACCTGCTCCTCGGATCCCCCCTCACCGACAGAGGGATGCAGGTCAATCTCCCCGGCATGATTGAGGGGGGGATTGGTCTGCAGGTCTTCGCCTGCTATATTCCGCCCGCCATCCCCAGGGGCCAGGCGTTTCCGATGGTGGAAAAAATGATCGTCAACCTGAAAGCGGAACTGGCACGCCATCCGGAGATCGCCCTCTGCACCAATCTGGCGGAGATCGGCAGCGCCCGCGCCTCAAACCGGATCGCCGCCTTCATCGGGGTGGAGAACGGCAATGCCATCGACGGCGATCTGGCCAACCTGGAAAAGCTCCGTGATCTCGGCGTCCGCCTCATGACCATCATCCATGCCGAAAGCAATGAATGGGCGATCAGTTCCAATGATCCCGCGCCGCGATTCGACGGCCTCACTGACCTCGGGCGCGACGTGATTCAGGCCATGGATGACCTGGGCATCATCATCGATGTCTCCCACAGTCATGACCGAACCGTGGAGGAGGTGCTCCGGCACAGCCGCAAGCCGGTCATCGCCTCACACTCCTGCGCCAAAACCCTTTGCCCCAATGCGCGCAATCTTTCCGATGAGCTCATCGCCGGCCTCGCCTACTCGGGCGGAGTGGTGGGGCTGAACCTCTATCCCGGGTTCCTCGACGCCGGTTACAGCCGCCGCATCACCGAGCGGGCCGGAGACCTCTTCAGCGAGCTGGGCAAAATGGAGCGGGCCGCGGGCATGGATATCGTCAAGATCGGCGAGCTCTACCCGGGATTTGTGGCCCGATTCACCGAGGCCATGGGCGACGATCTGCTGCCGCTGGAGCGCTATTACGATCACATCCTCTACGTCACGGAGCTGATCGGCGCCGAATATGTCGCCTTTGGATCCGATTTTGACGGCGTGCCGATCCTTCCCGAGGGGGTCGCCGGGTGCGCCAGCATGCGCCGGATCCAGGAAGGGCTTTATGAGCGCGATTACAGCCTCGATGAGATCCAGGCGATCAGTTGGGACAATTTTATGCGCGTCATCGGCGCGGTCTGCGGCTGAGCAGCTCCCTGCCGGGTGTCGTCACCGTTGCTGCAGTGGTGAAAATTCAATTTGCTTCATTCTGAGAGTTTTTGTATTATTACACGTGATCAGGGCTGATGCGATCTGCCGGTCACGCCGCAGAGTCCTTCCAGCGCGGGGAGAGCACCATGCCGCTTGTCTACGTCACCCGTCTGCTCCATTTCAATGCTGCGCACCGTTTGCACAGCGATCTCCTCTCCAGCGAAGAGAACCAATCCATCTTCGGTGCCTGCAACAACCCCCTTGGGCATGGCCACAACTATGACCTGGAGGTGACGGTTGCGGGCGAGCCGGATCCGGTGACCGGTATGGTCATCGATCTCAAGGTGCTCAAGGAGATCGTCGAGGAAGCGGTGATCAGCCGGGTGGACCACAAACACCTCAATTTTGATGTCGATTTCATGCAGGGCATTGTGCCCACAGCAGAGAACATCGCCATCGCCTTCTGGGAGCAGCTCAAGGACCGCTTCACAGGCTGTGAGCTGTATGAACTCAAACTCTGGGAAACTCCGCGTAATATGGCGGTGTATCGCGGCGGGCGGTGATCCAGGAGGGGAAAATTAAACGAAGGGAACCCGGTGTGGCCAAGAGCTTGGAACCGTTGGTCAGGGAAATGCTGGCAGAGCTGGGTGAGGATCCGCAGCGGGAAGGGCTGCTGCGCACGCCCAAACGCGTGGATGCGGCCTTGCGCTATCTGACGCACGGATACAGCCAGAGCGTCGAAGAGATCCTCAACGATGCCATCTTCACCGAAGAATGCGAAGAGATGGTGGTGGTGCGCAATATCGAGTTTTACAGCATGTGCGAGCACCACATGCTGCCTTTTTACGGCCGGGCGCATGTCGCCTACCTGCCGAAGGGCAAGATCATCGGTCTGAGCAAGGTCCCCAGGCTGGTGGATATGTTCGCACGGCGGCTGCAGGTTCAGGAGCGGCTGACCAATCAGATCGCCGGGACCCTGATGGAGGTGCTCAAACCCTACGGCGTGGCAGTGGTTATGGAGGGCAAGCATCTCTGCATGATGATGCGTGGTGTGGAAAAGCAGAACAGTTTCGTCACGTCCAGTGCGATGCTGGGCGAGTTCAAAAAGGACCGCGCGACGCGGATGGAGTTCCTCAATCTGATCAAATCGTGGGAGTAGTATGTCGCAACTGGATTTGAAAGGCCGTATCGTCTGGGTGACCGGTTCCGGTCGCGGCATCGGCCGCGCTATCGCCCTTTCACTTGCCGCACACGGCGCGCACCTGGTGCTATCGGCGCGCACCATTTCCGACATTGAAGCGGTGGCCCAGGAGATCACCAACCAGGGGGGGCAGGCGGTGGCAATGCCCTGCGATGTCCGGCACCCGGACCAGGTCAAGCGGGTGGTCGTCGCAGTGGAGAGGACGCACGGCCCCATCGAGGTGCTGGTCAATAACGCCGGGGTGGCCATCTTCGGCAAGATCGTCGACACCAGCGAGAGCGACTGGGATCTGATGATGGAGACCAACGTCAAGGGCGCCTTTCTCTGTTCGCAGGCGGTCCTGCCCGGCATGATCGAACGCAAGTCCGGCCATATCATCAACATGGTCTCGGTGGCGGGGCGGACGCCCTACTACAACAACGCGGGCTATTGTGCCAGCAAATACGGCCTGCTCGGTTTCACCGATGTCCTCCGCATGGAGGCCCGCAAGCACGGCATCCGTGTCACCTCGCTTATGCCCGGCGCGACGGATACCCTGATCTGGGGTGATGCCGACGTCGACAACACCAGAATGATGCCCGCCGACGAGATCGCCCAGGCGGTGACGGCCATTCTTCTGACCGGCGAGTCGGCGATGATGGAGGAGGTCGTCATCCGGCCTCTGGGCGGCGATCTATAATTCATCCATTCCAGGCGTTTACCTTGGTCTGTTCTTCCCTTTCCCTGGAGAGAAATCATCTCGGCGATTAAACTGCAGCATCTCCTCCTCCTGCTCCTCCCGGGCCTGCTGCTCCCCTGCGCCCCGCTGTTTGCGGCGGAGGGCTGGCGGCTGGAGACCATACCGGTCGCGGAGATCAAACCCGGCATGACGGGGGTGGGGAGGAGTGTGTTCCAGGGGGAGGAGATCGACACCTTCGGCGTTGTGGTTGTCGATGTCGCGCCCAATTTCTATCCCGGTGAGGATGTGATCATCGTTCGTCTGACCGGACCCCGGGCCGAGCAAGCCGGGGTTGTCGCCGGGATGAGTGGAAGTCCCATCTACCTGCAGGGACGGCTGGCGGGCGCCCTGGCCATGCGATTTCTCGAGTTTCAAAAGGAACCATACGCCGGGGTGATGCCCATCGCCTCGATGATGCGCGCCAGCGATTACGAGTCCAGACGCGGCACCGAGCGGCCCTGCGCCCCCCAGAGCGGGCAGCACTACCTGCGCGCTGTTCTGCTCGGTGCGGAGGGGGACTTTTGGCAGCGGATGGCCGCCCCGCTCCTGCCGGCCTCCCCGGCCGGGATGGCGATGCGCCGCATCGAGACCCCCCTGCTCTTTTCCGGATTTTCAGAGCAGACCCTCTCCGCCAGCGCCGAACTGTGGAGCAGCCTCGGTTTCACTCCGATGATGGGTGGAGAGAGCGTGCAGGAGGGCTCCTCGGGCGCCCCCCTTGAACCCGGCAGCGCTATCTCGCAGCTCTTCATCCGTGGCGACTTTAGCATGGACATGACCGGCACCGTGACTGCTGTTGAGGGGGACCAGCTCCTCGCTTTCGGCCACTATCTCTTCAATCTCGGCCCGGTGCAGATGCCGATGGCGCGGAGCCGCATCCTGGCCACCCTGCCGAGCCTGATGGGATCAAGCAAGCTGGCCCGCTCCCTCGAGGTCATCGGCACCATTCGTCAGGACCGTCTCTCCGGCGTCTACGGCAGGGTGGGGGTGATGCCCGCCTGGATCCCGGTGCAGGTGGAGCTGACCGGCCCGGCTGGACGGCGGAGCTTCCATTTCGAGATGGCCGACGATCCGGCCCTGCGCAATCTGACCCCTTTTTTTTTACGCTCGGCCCTTTTTCAGGCCCTGGTTGCGGGCAAGCTCGGCGCTGAGCCCTCGACCGTCCGCCTGAGCTGCAACATCGATCTCAAGGACGGCCGCCGTATCACAGTCGGGGATTACATCTCCTACCAGGAGCGGCTCGGCTTTCTGGGTGCGGGCAGCGAGATCGCCGAAGCGGTCGATCTGGTGACGATGAGCATTGGAGCCCTGACGGTCAACACCTTTGATCCACCGCCGCTTCGCGCCGTCGAGGTCACCGCTCAGGTCGAGCCCGGAGAACGGGTGGCCGCCATTCGTTCGATCCGTCAGGACCGCCTGGAGGTGAGCCCCGGGGATTCGCTCCATCTCACCATGACCCTGCAGCGCACCAGCGGGCAGGAGATCAGATTCACCCAGTGTGTCGTTCTGCCGCGCTACCTGCAATCCAGCACCCTGACCGTCATCGCCGGCGGTGCGGCCGGACTGATTCAGGCCGAGATGCAGAGCAATCCGGACAAATACCGGCCCGACTCCTTCTCACAGCTTTGCGCGCTCCTGGAGGAGCGCCGCACCAGCGACAATCTTTATCTGCAGATCCGCGAGCCCGCGCGGGGTATGGTGGTAGATGGGGAAGAGCTCACCGGGCTGCCCCCCTCGATCCTGCGGACGATGAACGGACGCGGCAGTGAACGCATCCTGCGGGATCGTGTCCTCGCCGAATGGGCCATCCCGGCAGACTGCGAAATCACCGGCCTGAAGCGCATGACCGTCCGTATCACCCAGCCTCGCACAAACTGGCCGGATGATGTACAGGATGGCACCGAACAGCTTTTCCTGGAATGACCATGAATAGAGCCAGAATACTCCGACATATTTGCCGTTTGGCGATGCTCCTTTTCGCGCTGCCCGCCGCCCGGGCGGACGCGGCGGGACCCGCCCTCCGCACCTGGCAGAGTTTTGCCGATTTCATCACCGGCCGGCTGGACAACCTTTCCCTCTCCGCCGATGGCCGCCTTACCCTCGCTCCCTCCACCACGCAGATCGTCGATACCGGCGAGCCCTACGTCTGGGATATCGCCAGCGATGCCGCCGGCAATCTCTACCTCGGCACCGGCAACGGGGGCAAGGTTTTCCGCATCACCCCTGCGGGCGACACTACGCTCTATTTTCAGGCCGAAGAACCCGAAATCTATGCCCTCGCCCACGACGGCCGCCGCAGCCTCTATGTCGCCACCTCCCCCAACGGCTTTATCTACCGCATCGACGACGGGGGAAAGGCTGCGCTCTTTTGCGAACCGGGGCAATCCTACATCTGGGATCTGCTCTGCGATCCCCGCGGCGATCTCTGGGCGGCCACCGGCGGCAAGGCCCGCCTCCTGCGCATCTCGCCCGACGGCCGCATGAGCGTGGTGTTCTCCAGCGAGGCTGAGCACCTGCGCTGCCTGGCGCTCGACGGGGAGGAGCTCTTTGCGGGGAGCAGCCGGCCGGGGCTGGTCTATCGCATCCGCAAAGGGCAGGCGCCGTTCGTACTTTATGACAGCGGAAGCGAGGAGGTGCACAGCCTCGCCGTGATGCCGGGCGGACACCTCTACGCTGCGACCATGACCCCTGCCGGCCCCGAGGCCGCCATCACCCGGATTCTCGCCGCGGCACCGGCTCAGAGCGTATCCCCGGAGGAGGCGGCGGAAGAGAAAAGCGGGGCGCTTCAGCAGCCGGCCCTGGCTGGCGGCATCGAGAGCGCCCCCGCGGCCAAATCACAGCTGCTGCGCATCGAGGCCGATGGCTATGGGCGCCCGATCTGGCCAGCCGGACTCGACGAGGTGCAGGCCCTTCTGCCCGGGCCCGACGGCAAACTGCTGGTGGGCACTGGCCGCGAGGGACGTCTTTACAGCATCGACAGCGCCGGCGAAATCTCCCTGCTCCTCAAAATCGGCGCCGCCCAGATCCCGACCCTCCATCGCAGCTCCGCCGGAGAGGTGATCCTCGCCACCGCCAATATGGGGCTCGCCTGCCGCGTCGGCCCGAGGGTGCGCGAAGGGAGCTTTGAATCCGAGACCGTCGATGCCGCCGCCCTGACCCGGTGGGGGGCCCTGCGCTGGCGCGGCGAGGGCAGAATGACCTTTCAGACCCGCTCTGGCAACACTCGCAAACCGGAGGCGAGCTGGAGCGAATGGCAGCCCCTGCAGAGCAGCGGCGGAAGCTGGCAGATCGCCAGTCCTGCCGCACGTTTCCTGCAGTGGCGCTGCACCCTGCAGGGAGGGAAGGAGGAGCCCGCTTTGGCGGAGGTGAACCTCGCCTGGCTGCAGCAGAACCGTCCGCCCGAGATCGCTGACCTGGTCGTTCTCCCGCCGGGCAGCTATTTCGAGATCACACCGGATCCGGCCGCCGGGACAACCGGCCTCAGCACGCCCGCACCCCTGCCCAAACGCGACCAGCGCAAGGGCTGGCGCAGCGCCCTCTGGCAGTTCGATGACTCGAACAGCGATCCTCTCCTCTTCGCACTCTGGTATCGCCGCACAGGTGATGCCCACTGGCGCCGGCTGGCCGGACCCCTCGCCCAGGCGGCCTATTCCTGGGATGCCACCCAGATGGCCGACGGCGAATATGAACTCAAGCTGGAGGCCAGTGACAGCCTGATGCTTCCCGCCGGCCAGGGACTGCGCGCCGAAAAAATCAGCCCCCCCTTCGTCGTCGACAACACCGGCCCGGTGATCAAGGGGTTCGAAGTGGAGAACAAGGATGGGATCCGCCACATCCGTTTCTCGGTCTGCGATGCCGCCTCACCCCTCGCCCGGGTGCGCATCAGCATCAACGCCGGCGGCTGGAAACCCCTCAGCCCCGTGGATGGCATCTGCGACAGCGTGTGCGAGGAGTTCGGCTTCACCCTCCGGAGCGGGGAGGAGCTCCTGGAGCTCTCACTGGAGGCTGCGGATATCTTTGAGAACAGCAGCATGGCCCATCAGCGTATAAAAGGTTCCAGATGATCCATACCCGAGAGTGGCAGACGGTTCGCGATTTTATTCAGGACAGGACGAGGATAGCGGTCACCACCCATGTCAATCCCGATGGCGACGCCATCGGCAGCCAGATGGCCATGGCGCACTATCTGCGCCAGATCGGCAAGGATGTCGTGCTCCTCAACTGCGACCGTATGCCGGATTACTTTTCTTTTCTCGATCCGGAGGGCGAAATCGCCCTCTTTGAGGAACAGGCGCACGACGCCCTGGTCGCCGGGCTCGACGGCTGCATCGTCGTCGATATCAGCGACTGGGCGCGCCTGCGCGGTCTGGGCAGCGCCCTGCGCCGCCACAACATTCCTGTCGCCTGCATCGATCATCACATCCCGAGCGACAAGATGGGCGAGGTCCATGTCTGCTACCAGGAGGCCTCCTCCACCGGCGAGATGATCTACGATTTTCTCCTCGATTCCGGAGCGGAACTGACGCTCCCGATCGTCGATGCCATATACACCTGCGTCATGACCGATACCGGATCCTTCCGGTTCAGCAACACCAATGCGCGCACCCACCGCATCGCCGCGGAACTGCTTGAACGAGGTGCGCATTATCGGGCGATCTACGAAAAGGTTTACGAAAACAATTCAAAGCAGCGCACCCTTCTCATGGCCAAACTTTTGGAGCGGATGCACTTCACCTGCGATGACCGGCTGGCCTATTTCAGCCTGACGCAGGAACTGCTGCGTCAGACCGGCGCCCAACTCTGGGAGACCGAGGGCTTTTCGGAACTTCCGCGCACCATCGCCAGGGTGGAGGTCAGTCTGATGTTCACGGAAACCGAAGCAGGCAATACCAAGGTGAGTTTCCGCTCCAAGGGACGCGTCGCCATCAATGGCATGGCGACCCTCTTCGGCGGAGGCGGACACAAATACGCCTCCGGGGCAACCCTGGCCATGAGTCTGAACCAGGCAGTGGAGGCGGTAGTGGAAGAGGCCAGGAAGCTGTTCACGGACTGAAACGCGAATCAAACCTCCGCATGTCCCATACGGATTATGAAAATATTGATCGATTCTATGCCCTTGCGGCGAATGCATCCCTGATCTCCGACCCGGCGGAAATCTTCCGCCAGGCCCGGCCCCTGCTGCTGGGCATGATCCCCGCCGACTATTTTCTGATCTTCTTCAACGACAAGCTGCGCGAATGCCTGTCAGCCTCCTTCGCCTATAACATCCTGCCCCTGCCGACCATCGAGGAGGTGACGATCCCCTATCAGGATCTCCTCATCAGTGATCTCCTGATCAGCCGGCAGACCGTCAGCCGACAGGATCATATCGATCCCCTCGTCCTCGATGTCAGCCAGGAGCTCTTTGTCCCCCTCATCACCCCGGAGGAGGTGCCGGGTGCGCTCTATTTCGCGCGCATGACGGAGGAGCCCTTCTCTGCCGAAGAGATCGCCCTGGCCGAGTTCTGCGCCTATCTCCTGGTCGCCCCTATGGAGCGAGCCCACTGGGAGGAGCGTTCCCAGCGCAGCCACGAAATCCTCAATACCTTTCGGGAAAAATATCTCGCGATCCTCGATGCCCTGCCCTATCCGGCCGTCGTCATCGATCCCGCCGAGGACCGTCTCGAAGAGGTCAACCGCGCTTTTCTGGAGTGGACCGGCTACGACCGCCGGCAAATCTTCATGTGCCGCTTTTCCGATCTCTGCCGCACCCCGCTGGCCTTCCGCCAGACCGCAGCCTGGCCCTCCGGCCCTGAAAAGGCGCAGGTGGCCGATGCGAAAGGCGCCCTCCACGAGGTCCAGGCTTTTCACTCCTGGCTCACTTCCCGGGAGCCGGAAAAGCGCATCGTCACCTTCGTCAGCGACTGGCGCCCTGCGCGCGGAGAGGAGCCGCAGCCGGATGCCGAACTGCTCATCCGCACCCTCGCCCACGATCTCAAGGCCCCGCTGCAGAGCCTGAAGGGCTACGCCACCCTGCTCTGGGAGGAACAGGGATACCATCTCCCCGCCGGAGCCGTCACCTACCTGGAGCGCATCTCCGCCAATATCGAAAAGATGGAGCATCTCATCGCCGATCTCCTCGACCTCTCCCGCCTGAACGGCGGGGAGGTGCCCTTCCAGGAGGCCGATTCCTTCGAGATCCTCAAGAATGCCCTCGATTCCCTTGCGGGGCTGATTGAGAAGAGGCCGGTGAACATGATCATCGATTCCACCCTGCCGCGCATCACCTGCAACTCGGTGCAGATGACCCAGGTTTTCACCAATCTTATCTCCAATGCCCTCAAATTCACGCACGGGGTGGAAATCCCCAGCGTCGAGGTTGGCTGCACCGCCGTCGAGGATGATTACGAGTTTTACGTCAAGGACAACGGTGTCGGCATCGCCCCAGCGGATCTGGAGCACATCTTTGACCTTTTCTACTCCCGTGATGCCGATGAAAAAAACCGCAGCACCGGGGTCGGCCTGACTATTGTCAGGCGCATCATTGAAGCCCACCACGGTCGCATCTGGGCCGAATCCACGCCGGGCAAGGGGACGGTCATCCGTTTCACCCTTCCCCAGCTCTTGAGCCGGCAGGTGACCTTCGCCGGGGAGTGATACGATGCAGCGTGATTACCAGATCCTGATCATCGAAGACCATCCGGAACAGGCCCACCTGATGGAGCTGATCCTGCGGCGCCATGGCCAGCCCTTCTCCGTCAGGATCATCCACGATCCGGAAGAGGGTCTGGCCTGGCTGAAGCATAATCTCGTCGACGCCCTCGTCCTTGATTACAGCCTTCCCAAGATGTCCGGACTCGAGGTGCTGCAGCTGCTCAAGAAGGAGTATCCCGGACTGCCGGTGATCATGGTCACGGGCCAGGGGGATGAACGCATCGCAGTCGAGGCCATGCGCCACGGCGTCTATGATTATCTGGTCAAGACCAAGGATTTTCTTGATCTGCTGCCGCGGGTGGTGACGCGAGCGATCGAGGAGCAGCAGCTCTCCTCCCGCCTGGAGCAGAGCGAACAACGCTATTTCGCCCTCTTCGACAAGGCGGGAATCGCCATTTTCATAGCCGATGCCGACAGCTATCGCCTCTATCAGGCCAATGGCATGGCTCTGAAGCTGCTCGGACAGCCGGTCGAGGCGCTGCTGCAAAAGAGCTTTATCAACCTCTGCGTCAGCCGCTCGCTGCCGGAGGTCGAGGAGTTTCTCGCGCGCATCAAGAGCGAGGGGCAGGCCAACCTCGATCAGGTGATGCTGGTGCATGCGGACCGCCGTCTCATCCCTGTTGATCTCACCGGCAGCCTGGTTTCGGTCGGAAATCACCAGGTCATCCAGTGTTTTGCCCGGGATATCAGCGAAAAGCTCAAGATGCAGCGGCAGCTCCTTCTCAGTCGGCAGCGGCTGATCTCCCTCTTCGACGGCATCACCGATCCGATTTCGGTGCAGGACCGCGACCACAATCTCATCATGGGCAACAAGCGCTATATGCAGCTCACGGCGGCCAACACCCCGGGGCTGGTGGGCTGCAAATGCCATCTGGCCCTCTTTGGCAGCGACCAGCCCTGCGCAAACTGTCCGGCCTTCGAGACCTACCGCACCGGCGAATCCCGTTTCATCGAGATTTTTCATCAGGGCCGCACCTACCACATCTGGACCTTCCCGATGGCGGGCCTCGACGGCAAACCGGAATTTCTGGTCGAATACGCCAAGGATGTCACCGACCAGAAGGAGATCGAGAAGCAGCTCATCAAGTCGGAGAAGCTGGCCACCATCGGCCTGCTCTCCTCGGGGATCGCCCACGAGCTGCGCAATCCGCTCAATATCATCGAGACTGCCCGCTATTCCATCGAGGACGGGCTTGGCCACACCCAGCCGGAGATCGACCGCAAGCTGGAGATCATCAAGAAGAATATCCGCCGCGCCTCAGTGATCATCGAGAACCTGCTCCAGTTCTCCCGCCATTCCGTGCACGAACGGGAACCCGTCGACGTCGAAAAACTGATCGATACCACCCTCTCTTTGGTCGAGAAAGAGACCTCCGTGCGCAATATCATCCTGGAAAAGGGCTACGGCGGGGTTCCCCGGGTCTTTTTCAGCCTCGACTCACTCAAGCAGGTCTTCCTGAACATTATCTATAACGCTGTGCAGGCGATGCCCAGCGGCGGGGTGCTGCGCATCATCACCACGGCCAGTTCGGATGAAAAGTGGGTCAATGTCGAGTTCACCGACAGCGGCGTCGGCATCTCCCCTGAAAATCTCAGCCACATCTTCACCCCCTTCTTCTCGACCAAGCGGGAGAGCGGGGGGACCGGCCTGGGGCTCTACCTCTCCTACACGATCATCAAGCGCGAAGGGGGGGACATACTCGCCCGGAGCCGTGAGGGCAGCGGCACCACCTTCACTGA
>Ga0302250_1000282_pt1 | contig 57169 bp, 50 predicted proteins | sample AAG_RA_Asp_MG_FD_193536 | JGI IMG/M metagenome (GOLD analysis project Ga0302250, IMG submission 193536) | Enriched activated sludge microbial communities from anaerobic digester in WTTP, New Holstein, Wisconsin, United States - AAG_RA_Asp | ecosystem: Engineered > Bioreactor > Anaerobic >...
ATGAACCGCGGCTATACCCGCGAGGCGTATCTGGAAAAGATCAATGCCCTCAAGGCGGCCCGGCCCGGCATTGCCATTACCGGCGACATGATAGTCGGATTTCCCGGCGAGACGGATGAGGATTTTGAACAGAGCCTGCAGCTGATGCGCGAGGTACGCTATATCGACATGTTCTCCTTTGCCTATTCGGTGCGACCCGGCACCAGGGCGGCGGAGATGGAGGACGATATCCCGCATGAAGTCAAGAAGGCCCGCCTTGAGAAGTTGCAGAGTCTACAGAAACAGATCACCAGAGATGTTTGCAATGAGTTTCTAGGCACAATCCAGTCGGTGCTGGTGGAAGGCGAGGGTAAGCATCCTGGTCAGGTCTGCGGCAAAGCTGACAACGGGCGCACGGTGAACTTTGACGGTGACAGCACCATGATTGGCGGTTTTGCCGAGGTGAAAATTATCAAGATTAATCGAAATTCGTTCCTGGGAGAAGTGGTATAATTGATGCCGTGTCCGGGGACCGCTGACCGTGTCCGTTAAACCTGAAGACAGGACTACAGGTAGCAGACACGGGCACCATCTCTAAAATTATCCGGGCATCGCAAACAAACGGAAAACGGAAAACCGACACGGAACACGTTATCATTCTTAAAGAGGTCAAGATATGTCCACTGAAACAACTGTAGCTACATCCAACAACTTCCTGCGTACGATTGTCAGCGACGATCTGGAGAGCGGCAAGCACAAGTCGATTGTGACCCGTTTTCCGCCGGAGCCGAACGGCTACCTGCACATAGGCCATGCCAAGTCCATCTGCCTCAATTTCGGCCTGGCCCGGGATTTTGGGGGGCGCTGCCACCTGCGCTTCGATGATACCAATCCGGCCAAGGAAGATTTGGAATATACCGAATCCATCAAGGAGAGCGTCAAGTGGCTCGGTTTTGACTGGGGCCAGAACCTGTTCTATGCCTCCGATTATTTTGACCAGCTTTACGAGTGGGCCGAATATCTGATTCAGCAGGGCAAAGCCTATGTGGAGGAACTGACCGCCGACGAAATCCGCGCCTATCGCGGTACGCTGACCGAGCCGGGCAAGGAAAGCCCATACCGTAACCGCCCGGTGGAGGAGAACCTGGATCTGTTCCGCCGCATGAAGGCGGGCGAGTTCCCCAACGGCGCCAGGGTGCTGCGTGCCAGGATCGATATGGCCTCGCCCAATATGAACCTGCGTGATCCGGTGCTCTACCGCATCATCCATGAGCCGCACCCCCATGTGGGCGACAAATGGTGCATCTATCCCATGTATGACTTTGCCCACGGCCAGTCCGACGCTATTGAGGGGATCACCCATTCCATCTGCACGCTGGAGTTCGAGGACCACAAGCCGCTGTACGAGTGGTTCCTGGATAATCTGCCTGTGCCCAGCCGCCCGCGCCAGTACGAGTTCGCCCGCCTGAACCTGACCTACACGGTGATGAGCAAGCGCAAGCTGCTGGAGCTGGTGACCAGCAAGACGGTCAGCGGCTGGGACGATCCGCGCATACCGACCCTGATGGGGCTGAGGCGGCGTGGCTATACGCCGGAATCCATCCGTAATTTCTGCGAACGTATCGGCGTCGGCCGTGGCGATTCCTGGATTGATATGTCCATTCTGGAGGAGTGCGTACGCGAAGACCTGAATGAGCGTGCTCCGCGTGCCATGGCGGTGCTGAGGCCTATAAAGGTAGTGGTGGATAATTATCCCGAAGGTCAGACCGAGCAGTTCGAAGGGGCCAACCATCCGCAGAAGCCGGAGATGGGTACCCGTCCGGTCACCTTCTCCCGTGAGCTGTACATCGAGCAGGATGATTTCATGGAGGAGCCGGTCAAGGGATTCTTCCGCATGACACCCGGCACCGAGGTGCGCCTGCGCTATGCCTACATTGTGCGCTGCACCGGTGTGGTCAAGGACGACAGCGGCAGGATCATTGAGGTGCATTGCGAATATGATCCGGCCTCCCGTGGCGGCTCTGCTGCCGATGGCCGCAAGATCAAGGGCACCATCCATTGGGTTTCTGCCGCCAATGCCGTGGAAGCGGAGGTGCGCATGTTCGACCGTTTGTTCACCGATGCCAACCCGGATCGTGGTGGTGCAGACTATAAACAGTTTTTAAACCCTTTTTCGGTGGAAAAATTATTGATATGCAAGTTGGAAGCGTCCCTGGCGCAAAGCGATGCAGCAACGGCCTTTCAGTTTGAGCGCATGGGGTACTTCAAGCAGGATGCGGTGGACTCCGTTCCCGAGAAGCTGGTATTTAACCGTATTGTGACATTGAAGGACACCTGGGCGAAAAAGTAAAATCCAGGACTCGGGACTGGTAACATCTTTGACCCCTTACATAAATAAAGGTCTTTACTAAATGAAAAATGAGAAATTCAAATCCGGTTTCGTTTCCATCGTCGGTCGTCCCAACGTGGGCAAGTCGACCCTGCTCAACCGCATTCTGCGTGAGAAGATCGTGGCGGTTTCGGACAAACCGCAGACGACCCGCACGGTGATCCGCGGCATTCTTTCCGACGAGACGAGCCAGATCGTTTTCGTGGATACCCCCGGTATCCACGAGGCCCGCAACCGCATCAACCGCGCCATGGTGGATGCCGCATACAACGCGCTTTCCGGTATTGACCTGCTGGTGCTGGTGCTGGATGCCACCGCCAAAGTGGATGAGGATTTTGTGCGCCAGATTACCGGCAAGGCCGGCTGCCCGGTGATACTGGCGCTGAACAAGATCGATCTGGTGGAGCCTAAAGAGCGCCTGCTGGATGTGATTGCCAGGCTGACCGCTATCTACAAGTTTGAAGAGATTGTACCTATTTCCGCCCAGAGCGGCAGCAACGTGGAGCGCCTGATCGAACTGGTGCACAGCCGCATGCCGGAAGGGGTGGCCTATTTCCCCGACGACATCCTTACCGATCAGCCGGAAAAGGTGATCTGTGCGGAACTGATCCGCGAAAAGGTCTTTCGTATGACCAGCGATGAGGTGCCTTACGGTACGGCGGTTATAGTTGAGGCGTTCAAGGAGCGCGATAACGGCGTGATCGCCATCTCCGCCACCATCCTTGTGGAAAGGGAAGGGCAGAAGGGCATCGTTATCGGCAAGAAGGGGGCCATGTTGAAGAAGATCGGCGAGCAGGCCCGCCGTGATATTGAACGTTTGCTGGGTACGCGCATCTTCCTGGAGCTGTTTGTCAAGGTGCAGGAACGCTGGACTGAACGTACTGCTGTTTTAAGAGAGTTGGGATACGAATGAAACCGATAGTTGCCTTGGTAGGGCGCCCCAATGTGGGCAAATCAACATTGTTCAACAGATTGCTGGGACGCAGGCGCGCCATGGTGGATGACACCCCTGGTGTGACCCGCGATCGCAACTATGCTGCCATCGAGCGCTTTGATAAGCCGTTTATCCTGATCGATACCGGCGGCTTCGAGCCGGTCACGGATGACCGTCTGCTGCAGCAGATGCGTGAACAGTCCAAACTGGCCATTGACGAGGCGGATGTGATCATCTTCCTGATGGATGCTAGGACCGGACTTACGCCGGCTGATGTGGAAGTGGCCAACATGCTGCGCCGCATCAAAAAGCCGGTGCTGTTTGTCGTCAACAAGGTGGATGGTGACAAGCTGGAAAACGAGTCAGCCGAGTTCTATTCACTGGGCGTGGACCAGTTGTACACCATCTCCGCTGAACATAACCGCGGGGTCTTTGACCTGGTCGATGCCCTGATGGAGCTGTTTCCGGAGCAGTCCGTCAGTGAAGCTGTCGAGGAGATCACAAAAATTGCCGTGGTGGGACGTCCCAATGTGGGCAAGTCTTCGCTGGTCAACCGCCTGCTGGGGTATGAGCGCGTGGTGGCTAATCCAACCGCCGGCACTACCCGTGATGCGGTGGATACGCTCTTCATGTGCAACAAAAAGCCCTATCTGCTGATTGATACGGCCGGTATCCGCCGCAAGGGGAAAACTACACAAAAGCTGGAGAAATACAGCGTGGTGGATGCCCTGCGCAGCATTGAACGGGCCGATGTGGTGCTGGTGGTGCTCAACGCGGAAGACGGTATTACCGAACAGGACGAGCGCATCGCCGGATATGTGCACGAGGCGGGCAAGGCCTGCGTGTTTGTGGTCAACAAGTGGGATACCCTTGAAAAGGACAACGCCACCTTCGGCAAGTATGTGGAAAAGGTCAGGATGGAGTTCCGCTATCTCACCTATGCGCCGATCGTGTTTGTCTCGGCCAAGACCGGTCAGCGCACCGGCAAGATCATCGAGACGGTCGACACGGTGATGGAAGAGTTCTGCAAACGGGTGTCAACCGCCGACCTGAACCGGGTGTTTGCCGAGGCGATCGATGCCCACCATGCGCCACTGGCCAATGCCAAGCGGGTAAAGTTCTATTTTTCTACTCAGGTGGCGGTAAAGCCGCCTACCTTTGTGATCTTTACCAATCAGCCGGACAGCATCCATTTTTCCTATGAGCGTTATCTGGTCAACAAGTTTCGCGAGGCCTTCGGTTTTTCAGGCACTCCGCTCAGGCTCTTATTCCGCGGCAGGGACCGCAACACATCGCCGCGCAAGCCTGCCAAACCTTGATAAACTCTTTACTTGCCAATGGTGATGGGCTATTCTGCACATGTTTCCATCCAGATACTAAAGCCCCGAGGTTCTGACACATGAGCTTTGTTGGAAATCTGCAGGAACTTGGACTCGGCGAGATTTTACAGATAGTCAGCCTGAGCAGGAAATCGGGTACACTGACCATCAGAAGCGAAGGCCGCACCGGCACCATAGTTTTTCGACAGGGCCAAGTGGTCAGGGCTTCATCAACCACATTCAGACAGACCCTCGGCGGCATCCTGCTGCAGCGAGGGGCTGTTACCCAGGAAATCCTGGAGCAGGCCCTGGCTTTACAACAGGCCGACAGCTTCAAGGAACGTCTGGGTATCATCCTACACAAACACTTCAATATTCCCCAGGAAATTATCGCAGATGTTGTCAGGCAGCAGATCGAGGGCATGGTTTATTCAATGTTTGAATGGTCTGCAGGCACCTATGAGTTTCTGACTCAGGACAATGTGGAGACGATCGACGGCACCCGGATTGATCCACTACAATTTACGCCTGTTCAGGGACTGAATCCGCAATTGCTTGCCCTGGAGGGGGCCAGGATGGCGGGGGACAGGACCGGCCAGGGTGATGATATTTCTGCGGTGGATACCTGCTCAGCTGTTGTTCCTTCGGAACTTGCTGAAGAAAATATTGCCGTTTCCGCTGCAGATGTCGGCACAGGGCAACTGCTGCTGGTTGTGGATGACGATGCCCCTACAATGAACATGATCAAGGAAGGCCTGGATCCGCATGGTTTTGACGTGCGCCCCCTGGCACCCGGTTATGGCACCTTGTCGGTTATTGAAAGCCTGATCGGTGCAGGTCAGTCTCCGTTGCTGCTGGTGGATATGATCATGCCGAAACTGGATGGTTCTGGTGTGCTTGGCGGACTTGAACTGCTTGAGCGGCTACAGGAAAATTACAAACAGCTTCCGGCGGTGGTGATCAGTGATTTCCGCTTTAGCGATGCCGAGTCCAGGGTCAGCGCCATGGGGTTTGATTTTATTGTTAAACCGCGTCGCGCTGAAGTGCGTGACGAGCAGAAATGCGGTGAATTCTTGTCTGCACTTGTGGCCTCTCTCAGGCGCCTTAAGGAAAAGATCTCTCAGCAGTAGTCTTTGAAGGCAAGGCAATCTGTTCGAGCATGTTGAATATACTGTGAAGGGAGCGCGGGTGAAATCCAAAACCATACTGATAGCAGATGATTCCGCAGCCATGCGCACCATGCTGGTGTCTTCCATCGAGCTGCTTGATGAATACCGTATTGTTGAGGCATCCAGCGGTTTTGAGGCACTGCGTATTTTGCCGCACGAAAAGGTGGACCTGATCCTGACGGACATCAATATGCCGGATATCAACGGTCTGGAGTTTATCAGCTACATCAGGAATAATCCAAACTACAGGGACATTCCAGTAATCATCATTTCTACTGAAGGCAGTCAGAAGGATATCGACAAGGGAAAACAGCTGGGGGCCAACGAATATCTGGTCAAGCCCTTTGAACCTTCACAGCTGCAGGAGCTTGTCCGGGCATATCTTGACCAGCCTGTGTGCCATCCTTGAATTTGCGGGCAGTGTAACGGACCGCCCCTGAAATACTGCAAGTGAGCCCATTGTCATGACCAACCCCAATTCCGGTTCAGATAAAGCTGTAAAGGATTTTCTCGCCGAGGCCGAGGAGATTGTAGACCAGCTTGCCGCTGAACTGGCCGATCTGGCTGACTCCATCAGCGCGGGTGAGGCCGATCCAGACCTGATCAATTCCATTTTCAGAGGAGCCCATTCCCTGAAAGGTATATCGGGTATGTTCGGCTTCAAGGAAATCTCCGAGCTCTCCCATCACATGGAAAACCTGCTGGATTGTCTAAGGCTGGGGAAGGTCCCCCTGGATAATACCATCATGGGGGTTCTGTACGAATGTATGGAACTATTGAGCGAGATAATCCGCAGTATTGCACTGGGAGGTGATACCGAACATGCGCCAGAAATCTCTGCCTGCATCAACAGTATCAATGCCTGTCTGGACCATGACAAGTCTCAGGGAGATGCCGTCTCGCCCTTGAACTTGCTTGGTCTGCCGGAGAGGGTGCTATCATCTCTTACAGAATACGAGGAACACCGGCTGTTGGATAACCTGTCACGGGGTAAGCGGGTTTACAGTGTGCACGCCTCTTTCGAGATGCTCAGCTTTGATACAGACCTGGCCACCCTGACCGATCTGCTCAAGGGATTTGGAGAGGTGCTCAGCACCCTGCCTGGTGTGGGTGAAAACATGGAAACCCACATCGATTTTGATATTCTGCTGGGTACATCGGGGCAGATTGAAGAGATCGGCTGGTCCCCGGCCAACGGCAGCGTTGTCCTGAAACTGCTTTATGCCCCTGCTGCAGGAGATGCTGCGCCGGTCTCTTCAGCCAAAGAACAGCACGCTACCCCGCCGGATAAAACCTTCCCGGTAGCGGCCTCTGTTGCTCCCGTTCCGGTGGGTACTGCCATCGCTGCCGGTATGGACAGGGCCGTTAGTGCTAAAAGCGTCAGCCGTACGGTCAGGGTCGACATTTCCAAACTGGATGAGCTGATGAACATTGTGGGCGAACTGGTGCTGGCCCACAAAAGTATTGCCGATGTGGCCGGAGAAATGCTGAACGAAGGGTTTTCCCGTTATGCGGTGGATTTGGGTAAGGCCGCCAAAGGTTTGGAGCGAAAGCTGTCCGAACTGCAGGGCGGGGTGATGGATATCCGCATGGTGCCGGTTGGGCAGCTGTATGAAAAAATGTCCCGTATTGTGCGCAAGATCTCCCGCGAGCAGGAGAAAAAGGTTGATCTGAATTTCTACGGTGCCGACACGGAACTGGACAAGCTGATTGTTGAGGATATTTCCGATCCGATGATGCACATCATCCGCAATGCCATTGATCATGGCGTGGAATCCCCGGAGGCCCGTTTAAAATCAGGCAAGAGCGAAAAGGGGAGCATTACCATCTCCTCTTATCAAAAAGGCAACCATGTCGTGATCGAGATTGAGGATGACGGCAACGGCATCGATGTGGAAAAGGTAAAAAAGCGTGCCCTGCAGCAGGGGCTTGTGGATGATGTGGACAATGTGTCTGACCGGGATGCCCTGGATTTTATCTTTCTGCCCGGTTTTTCCACCACTGAAAACGTAAGTGATGTTTCCGGCAGGGGTGTCGGCATGGATGTGGTCAGGAACAATATCGCTGCTATTTCCGGCATGGTTGATATCCGTACACAGAAAGGTGCCGGCACCTGCTTCACCATTACGCTGCCGATTACGCTGGCAATCATCAAGGTGCTGGTTGTGGCGTGCGTCGGTCGCAGCTATGCCGTTCCGATTACGTCCGTGCTGGAAACCCTGTTGCTCAAGGAGAATGAAATTGAGACGGTGGAGCGCAGGGAAGTGATCAAGTTGCGTGACTTTACCCTGCCGCTTTTGCGGCTGGACCGCTTCTTCGGACTGTCTGCACCGGCAGCTGATCGCAGCAGTGAATCATTTGTGATCGTGGTGGGAGCGGCTGAAAAAAGACTGGGGATTGTTGTGGATGACCTGAAAGGACAGCAGGACATTGTCATCAAGTCTCTGGGCGAGGCCTTCAGGGGATACCGCGGCATTTCCGGTGCAGCTGACCTGGGGGACCTGAGCACGATTTTAGTGTTGGATGTGGCCGGCATTATCAATGAGGCACGACATAACTGACAACAGCGGGATGACCCATGTACAAGGACTACTTCGGCTTCAGGGAAAAACCTTTCAGCAAAACTCCGGATCCCCGTTTCCTGTTTCTCAGCAGGGGGCATGAAGAGGCGTTGGCCAGGCTGGAATTTGTTGTGGAGGAACGGGAGATCGCCGTCCTGACCGGAGATATCGGTTGCGGCAAGACAACGCTTTCCAGGGCGCTCATGGACAGGCTGGGTGATGAGTTCCGATTTTGCTACATCATCAACCCCAAGCTGAATGCCCTTGAATTTCTACGCACCACAGCGCGTCTGCTTGATATTTATGAACCATCGGAGAGCAAGGACGGACTGTTGGATCAGATCAATTCGGCGATTTACCGGTTTTATCAGGCTGGCGTCTGTCCAGTGATTGTTGTGGATGAGGCCCAGATGATCATGGATGAAGAGGTCTTTGACGAGATCAGGCTGCTGACCAATTTTCAACTGGATGCTACCAATCTGCTTAGTGTGATCATCATGGGGCAGCCTGAATTAAGGGGCATGCTGGCTTCACCCCGTTTCGAGCCGTTATGTCAGCGGGTGGCCATGAATTACCATCTGCAGCCGCTGTCGGTGGACGAAACCATGGAGTATCTGGATTTTCGGCTGGAGGCTGCCGGCGGCACCCCGGGGCTCTTTACCCCGGACGCTGTGCAGAAGATATTTGAACTGACCGGAGGGGTGCCGCGCAGGATTAATTCGCTGGCAACCAATGCGCTGCTGGTTGCCTATGGCGGAGATGCGGCGTTGATTGACTCGGCTATCATTGATGAAATTAAAAACGAGATCATGATCTAGAACCTATGAATCTGGCTGATATCAGAAAGAAAAACAGAGAGCGGAAGCTGACTTGCCAGGTCGTGGCTGAACCTGTAGCCTCGGCTATGCCTGTCAGCGCATTAACCGTACAGCAGGAAGTAGTACCTGTTGCCCCTCCGGATGTTTTGCTGCCCCCTGACGGCGATGCCTGCCAGGCTGTTGCTGCTGCATTTGAACAGGATGCTGCTGTACCTGTATCCCGCAAAATCAGACATGATGACCCGCTGGGGCTGATCCTGGCCGGACGCCGGCTGGCAGAACAGGCGCGTCCGGGCGAGGCTGATACGGAATCACAGCCGGATGCCGGCATGAACGGTGCTTTTGAAGAATATCTCTGTGTCCGTGTGGATGGAGAGTATTACGGCATCAATATCATGCAGATTAAGGAGATCATCAGGCCGCGTGAGGTGACGGAACTGCCTCAGGCCCCGGACTTCCTGAACGGCATCATCTCGCTGCGCGGCATTGTGGTCCCGGTGATCAGTCTGGCTGCCCGACTGGGCCTGCCACTATCGGCGGGGGGCGAGGATGAACGTGTTGTTGTCATAAAACACAGGGATGGATACGCCGGTTTGCTGGTTGAAGAGGTTATTCAGGTTGTGCGTATCAGCCTTGACAGTATGGAGATGGCCCCGGCCGTGTTGGAGGGGATTGACCGGGATTTTGTTCGGGGCATCGGCAGGAACGATCAGCGCATGTTGATCCTGCTGAACCTGGAATATGTCGCAGATCTTAATCTTTGCTGAATTGTAGCTATGTCGGGGATCAATTGAACAGTCAGACAACAGATAACAACAAAACTTTAACTGCTGCAAAGGCGCTGCCCGGACAGCTCAAGTTGCTTTGTTTCAGGCTGGGCAAGACGGTTTTCGGTATCGATATCATGCGCATCAAGGAGATTGTGCCGCTGCAGAAACTGTCTGAGATCCCTTCCCCAGCCAGTTTTATTGATGGTGTCATAAATTTGCGCGGTGCTGTGATACCGGTGATGAACATGCGCAAGCGTTTCGGCATGTCTGCCAGCGCAGGGACGGAAGAGGCGGCGCTAATCATCCTCAAGTTGCATCGCCAACTGCTGGCCATAACTGTCGACGAGGTGCTGGAAGTGGTTGCCGCCGACTGCGGTGATATTATGCCACCCCCGGATATGGAGGATGGTCTGGGGGTAGAGTGCGTGATTGGAGTCTGCCTCTCTCGCGGGCGGGTATTGATGATCCTCGGCATAGATTTTCTGCTTGGGGATGATGAGCAGTTCAAAGCGTGTCTGAATCAACTCGAAAGGTAAGGCGTTGCAATTACAGACAGATAAAATTCATAAGATACTGCTGACGGCTGATGAGGAGACCAGGCGTGCCGCCCTGCATGCACTGAGGGGTGGAACGTTGGCCGTGATCATGCCGTTACTGTTTGCAGGCATGGGCGACATCAGTTGGAGGGTGCGCAAGGAGGCGGTTGATATCTTTGTCGCTGCTGCGCCAGGCAGGGACGATATTGCCGCTTTGCTGGAGTTGTTCAGGAGCGAGGAAAATGCCGGATTAAGGAACTCGGCCGCCGAAGCGGTGATCAGGCTGGGCGAACTGGCCTCCGTCCCGCTGTGTCAGCTGGCGGGAGATGCAGATGCGGACGTGCGCAAATTTGTAGTGGATGTGATGGGCGCAATCGGGAGCCGCAGCTTTGTGCCTGTCTTGCTGAAGATGCTTGAAGACCGTGATGAAAATGTGGCCGCTGCCGCAGCGGAACAGCTGGGAAACGCCGCCGATACCAGTGTGGTGCCGCAGCTGTTGAGCAGCATTGTGGCTAATCCTTCGCTGACCTTCCGTTTCAGCGCCTTTGCCGCGCTCTCCAGGTTGGATGCTGTTGCTGAAGTGCCGCCGGAGGTACTGGTCATGTCGGAACAGGATATCCTGCGCCAGAGTGTTTACGGTTGTCTGGGCGGGATTGGCAACAGCAATGTCTCTGCCATCCTGCTCAAGGGGTTTGCCGCCAGACAGAAAAACTGCCGCAAGGCCGCCGTGCTTTCGTGGTTCCGCCTGTACAGCAAGAGTAATGAGGAACAACGCCTGACTCTCGTAGACGAACTGAAAAACATGCCTGTGGACGATATTGTTCCGGCCATCATTGAAACCTTTGACAGCGATGACGCCCAGATTTCAGAGGCGGTGGTGGTATTGCTGGGCATCCTCAGGGATGTGCGCGCTGTGCCGGTCCTGCTGCGGGGATGCTCTTCGGAACGTATCTCCTTGATTGCCCTGAAGGGGTTGATCGGTCTGGGAGGCGCAGGGGCCAGGCTGCTGGCCGGACTTTTTGACAGTGTTGATGATAAGTCGCGTTGCGCCATCTGCCTGGTGATCGGTGAGCTTCGCTATGCAGATGGCAGACCGGTAATTTTGCGTGCCTTGGGGTGTTTGAGCCCGTTAGTGCGCATCGCGGCCTTGAAAGCCGTGGCCCAGTTGGGGATGCATGACGCACTGGCAGAGGTGATCCGCATGCTTGGGGATGTGGATGACGAAGTCAGGAACAGTGTCGTGGATTGTCTGGCCGCGCTGGCTGCTATCGATAGCAACGAGATCATGGCGGTGGCAGAGCGGTTGGCCGGTTCCGCCAACCCGGAGCATCGTCGGGAAGCTGCCCTGCTGGCCCCCTGTCTGGATAAATATGCATACCTGGGTAAATTGATGAAGGACGAAGAACAGGGGGTGAGACAGGCCGCCACAGTTTCACTGGGAAAAATCCGCAATGCAGGCGGTGTGGGCATGCTGCAGATTGCCCTGGTTGACGAAAGCACTGATGTGCGCATTGCTGCTGCCGAGGCGCTGGGCGAGATTGGCGGTGACGAGGCCATGGAGGCCCTGCTGGCTGCTTTCAGTGATGAAGATGTGTGGGTTAAATGTGCGGTGCTGTCCGCTATCGGTAGAATCAGTGAAGAACGTCTCTTTAGCGCCATCTGTTCCATTTTCAATGATGCAGAAGGACTGCTGCTGATTAATTGTCTGCAGATGCTGGGCAGGATCGGTACCTCCCAAGCTATTGAACTGGTTCGGTCACGACTGCATGACCGGGATCGCGATGTTTCGGCATTGGCCTCTTCCATTGTTGCACGAGAATCTGCCAGACAAGGCGCCAGCAATTAGGGAGACATGGTGTTCAAAACGGACAGCGAAATAAAGATGACGCCAGAAGAGTTTGTGCTGTTCCGTGACACGATCTACAGTCACTGCGGCATTTACTTCAGTGATGATATGAAATATCTGCTGGAAAAACGTTTGAGCAGACGTCTCTCCTCATTGAACCTGTCTTCATACAACGACTATTACTACCACTTGAAATACGGTCGCAATACCGACCAGGAAATGATGGATATCATGGATATCCTCACGACCAACGAAACCTATTTTTTCCGTGAAGCCTATCAGCTCAAGGCTTTTACGGATGAAATCCTGCCCGAGATCATCAACAGGAAAAAGGCCATGGGCAGCAACTCCATCAGGATCTGGAGCGCCGGGTGCTCGACAGGTGAGGAGCCTTATACAATTGCCATGTTGCTGCGTGAGATGGACGAACTGCGGGGCTGGAATATTGAAATTGTCGGTACGGATATCAGCCAGCGCGTATTGCATGTCGCCAGGCAGGGCGTATACGGCAGGCTTTCCTTTAGGGCAACGGATGATGCCTACATCAAACGCTATTTCAGGGAGCAGGGGGACGGTTTCAGGATCAATGATGATGTCAGGGAACTGGTGAGCATCAGCCACCTGAACCTTTTTGAGTCTGGACGTATCGTGCTGCTGGGCAGGATGGATGTGGTTTTCTGCCGTAATGTGATCATTTATTTTGACACTCCTGCCAAGAAAAAGGTGGTGGAGTCTTTTTACAATACGCTACAGGATGGAGGTTTTCTACTGCTGGGACATTCTGAATCGCTGATGAATATTACAACCCTGTTTACATTGAGGCATTTCAAAAACGACATGATTTACCAAAAACCGGAGCGCTCGTTGTCAGGGTGGTCGCTATGAGCAAGATCAAGGTACTGGTGGTGGATGACTCCGCTTTCAGCAGACGTACGATCACCAAGATGCTCGAGGAGTGTGAGGGAATCGAAGTGGTCGGATATGCTGTGGACGGGGAGGAGGGGATCAGCAAGGTGATCAGCCTCAAACCGGATCTGGTTACGCTAGACCTGGAAATGCCCAAGATGGATGGTTTTACACTGCTGAGGATTCTGGAGTCCCGTTTTTCTATACCTGTGATTGTGATCAGCGCACTGAGCGCCGCTGACAAGGTGTTCAAGGCTCTGGAGCTGGGGGCGCTGGATTTTATTGCCAAACCAACCAGCTCAGCTTCGCTGGAACTGCTGCAGATCAAGGAAGATCTTCAGAAAAAGGTCTGTAACCTTGTCAGACTGAGGCGGCATGACCAGCATGCCATCAAGCCCAGACGCGGTGTTGTGGAAACGCCTGAACAAGTTGTGCATGCTGCAGGGACGGCTGCTGCCAAGGTTGCCAGACGCCACCGGTTTGATGTGGTGGCGATCGGGGCCTCCACGGGCGGCCCGCCTGCACTGCAGCAGATTTTTTCAAGTCTCGACCGTTATCTCCCCTTTGCCGTGGTTGTATCCCAGCACATGCCGTCAGGATTCACCCGTGTTTTTGCCGAGAGATTGAACCGGCTCTGTTCCTTTGATGTCAAGGAGGCTGAAGATGGTGACCCGGTGCTGCCGGGACATATCCTGATTGCGCCGGGCGGCAGCAACATGACCTTCGAGGAAAGGGACGGTTTTGTGGTTGCGCGTGTTGTAGCGCCAACACCAGAAGATCGTTATGTGCCATCCGTGGATGTAATGATGCATTCTTGCGCCCAGGTTTACAGAAGCCGCATGGTCGGGGTCATCATGACCGGTATGGGTAGTGATGGCAGCCGCGGCATCAGGCCGGTCAAGGAACATGGCGGCTATCTGATTGCTGAATCAGAAGAAACCTCGGTTGTCTACGGTATGCCGCGCGAAGCCGTAGCTACGGGGCTGGTCGACGCGGTCTTGCCTTTGGGGCAGATTGCACATGAAATATTGCATATTGGCGGTTATATCGAATAAGATGAACCTCTTGCAAAAAGATTGTCATCCCCGAATGTTTTTGTCGGGGATCCATTCTTTTCAATGCCTTATAACCAGATTTCGGCCAGAAACCTGCCGGAATGACATTTGCTAAAGACTTTTTGCAGGTGGCTCAGATAATACGTTTTTTTAGCTAGTTCAGAAAGGAAATCACAGTGGAACAGAAGTATAACCCGAATGAGGTTGAACAAAAATGGCAGCAGCAGTGGGAAGAAAACGCATCCTTTGCCGCGGGCGAGGAAAGCGATAAACCGAAATACTATCTGCTGGAGATGTTTCCATACCCCTCCGGCCGGATTCATATGGGCCATGTGCGCAATTACTCCATTGGCGACGTAATCGGCAGGTTCAAGCGCATGCGTGGCTACAACGTGTTGCACCCCATGGGATGGGATGCCTTTGGCATGCCGGCCGAGAATGCGGCGATCCAGCACAAGAGCCATCCGGCCAAGTGGACCTACGAGAATATTGACTACATGCGCGGCCAGTTGAAGAGGATGGGTTTTTCCTACGACTGGAAGCGCGAACTGGCTACCTGCAACCTGGATTATTATCGCTGGGAACAGAAAATTTTCCTGGAGATGTTCAACAAGGGGCTGGCCTACAAAAAGACCTCATTTGTCAACTGGTGCGCCTCCTGCCAGACCACCCTGGCCAATGAGCAGGTTGAGGATGGCCTCTGCTGGCGCTGTTCCACCGAGGTGACCCAGAAGGAACTGGACCAGTGGTTCTTTCGCATCACCGACTATGCCGAGGAACTGCTGGAGTTTACCAACAAACTTCCGGGATGGCCGGAACGTGTGCTGGTTATGCAGCGCAACTGGATCGGCAAAAGCTACGGCTGCGAGATCAACTTCCCGCTAGAAGGTCGCGATGACGCCATAAAGGTCTTTACCACCCGTCCGGATACGCTGTTCGGCACAACTTTCATGTCGCTGGCGCCGGAACACCCCATGGCAGCCGAGCTTACCTCACCTGACCGCAAGGAGGCAGTAGAGCAGTTCGTTGAGAAGGTTAAAAAGACCGACCGCATCAAGCGCACCTCCGATGATTTCGAAAAAGAAGGTGTGTTTACAGGTTCTTACTGTATCAACCCCTTGACCAAGGTCCGTATGCCGATCTTCCTGGCCAACTTTGTCCTGATGGACTACGGCACCGGCGCTGTCATGGCTGTGCCGGCCCATGACCAGCGCGATTTCGAGTTTGCCGCCAAATATGAGCTGCCGGTCCGGGTGGTCATCCAGCCGGATGGCGAAACGCTTGACCCGGCAGCCATGAAGGCCGCCTATACCGAGCCGGGCACCATGGTTAATTCGGACCGTTTTGACGGCTTGAACAGCGAAAAGGCCAAGGAAGCGATCGCAGACTACCTGGAAAGCCGGGGAGCAGGCAAAAAGACGGTCAACTTCAGGTTGCGTGACTGGGGTATTTCCCGGCAGCGCTACTGGGGCAACCCGATCCCGGTGATCTATTGCGACAGCTGCGGCGTAGTGCCGGTGCCGGAAAAAGACCTGCCGGTACAGCTGCCCATGGACGTGGCGTTCACCGGAGAAGGCGGCAGCCCATTGGCCAAGCTGGAATCCTTTATTAACGTAGCCTGTCCTGTGTGCGGCAAGCCCGCTCGGCGAGAGACCGATACCATGGACACCTTTGTGGAGTCATCCTGGTATTTCCTGCGTTACTGCTGCCCGGATTTTCAACAGGGGCCGCTGGACAGGAAACGGGTGGATTACTGGATGTCCGTGGATCAATATATTGGCGGCATCGAGCATGCCGTGCTGCACCTCTTGTATGCGCGTTTCTTTACCAAGGTGCTGCGCGACCTGGGCTACATCTCCGCCGACGAGCCGTTCACCAACCTGCTGACCCAGGGTATGGTGATCAAGGATGGCGCCAAGATGAGCAAGTCCAAGGGGAACGTGGTTGACCCCAATGCGCTGATCGAACGTTATGGCGCCGACACAGCCAGACTGTTTTCGCTGTTTGCCGCTCCGCCGGAAAAGGACCTGGACTGGAGCGACCAGGGAGTGGACGGTTCCTTCCGTTTCCTCAGTCGCGTCTGGAGGCTTGTGCATGACCGGCTGGAGATGACCCGGAACGCCGCGCCGGTTGATGTGGCAACCCTGGCCGCTGACGAGCGCGACCTGCGCCGTGCGGTGCATAAAGCCATCAAAAAGGTGACTGAAGATATCGAGGAGCGCTTCCATTTCAATACCGCCATCGCAGCGGTGATGGAACTGCTCAATACGCTGCAGTCGTGCGAATTGAAGACGCCTCAGGCCGGGGCGGTCATGCAGGAAGCGCTGGAAAGTCTGGTGCTGATGCTGGCGCCGTTTGTGCCGCATATCACCGAAGAACTCTGGCAGCGCATGGGACACGCCACCCAGATTTCAGCAACAGCGTGGCCGGAATACGACCGTCAGGCGGTGGTGGATGAGGAGTTGCTGGTAGTGGTCCAGGTAAACGGCAAACTGCGCTCCAGAATCAGTGTGCCTGCCGCTGCGGATGAAGAAGCCGTAAAAGCTTCGGCCTTGGCCGATGACAAGATCAAACCCTTTCTTGAAGGGATGCAGGTGCGCAAGGTTATTTGTGTACCGGGCAAACTCGTCAACATTGTGGTGGGCTAGCCTATGAGAATATCCGCAGCGCCATTGACTGCAAAACGGCATGCTGTCTTTCTGGCAGCCTGTCTGCTGCTGTGCCTGTTTGCCGGAGCCATCTCCGGATGCGGATACCGCTTTGCCGGTTCTGCAGAAAACAGGATCCGGCCAGATGACACAGTGTGGGTCTCCTTCATCAAGAACGAGACCGCTTCCACCATCGCCCAGACCGCCCTTCGACGGGCGGTGCTGGATGAACTGCACGCCATGCGCGGGGTGGTCCCTACCGGTACCAAGGAAGAGGCGGATATCCAGATCAGCGGTATGCTGACCGGTTATACTGCTATGGCGGTATCCTATAGCTCCATCGATCAGGTCAAGGAGTACCGGATCCGTATCTCTGTAATGTTTGAAGCCAAGCGCAAGGGAGAGACCAAGCCGTTCTGGAAGGGCACGGTTCAGGCCACCCAGGATTATCCGATCTTTAGCGATCTGGCGCTGCAAAGCTATGCCTCGGATGCCGCCTTGGTGGCGGCATCGAAAAAGCTTGCCGAAAAACTGGTCATAGCCATCGAGAGCGCCTACTGACATGACATCCCAGGAACTGGAAACCCTGATAAAAAAAGGAGCGTTGCCTTCGCTCTGTTACATCTACGGTGACGAACCCTTTCTGGTTGAACGGATCACCCGCAAGCTGATGGACAAGGCCATTGATCCTTCACTGAAGGATTTCAATTTCAATGCCTTCTACGGCAATGAATCCAAAGGCGTTGATATTGTCGACGCCGCCCAGACGCTGCCCATGTTCTCAGACCGCCGTGCCGTGCTGGTCAAACGTGCCGAACTGCTCAAGGCCGAGGCACTGGAGGCTTTGCTGCCCTATATTCAGAACCCTGCTGAAACCACCTGTCTTGTCTTCAATGGCCAGAAAATCGACCAGCGCAAAAAGTTTTTTCAGGAACTGAAAAAACGTAATGCCCTGGTTGAGTTCAAGAGACTCTACGACAACAAATTGCCCGGTTTTGTGCAGTCCGAGGCCCAGTCCAGCGGCAAGTCCATGGATGCAGCAGCGGCAGAGCTGCTGGCGATGCTGATCGGAAACAATCTGCAGGAGCTGGCCTCCCAGTTGGAAAAGCTTGTTGTCTATGTGGGGGACAGGGCCAGGATCACCGTTGATGATGTAAAGGAAATTGCCAGCAGCAGCAAGGCCTTCAACGTGTTTGAACTGGCACGTTTCCTTGGTCTCCGTGATCTGCGCAATGCCTTGCTGAGCCTTGACAAGCTGATGCTGAACGGTGAGGAAACGCCGATGATGCTGGGGGCGCTTTCCCGGCATTTCAGGCAGCTGTGGCGGGTTAGGGAAATGGTTGAAAGCAAGGCGTCCCAGGCTGATATCAGCAAGGAAACCGGCATCAACACCTTTTTTCTGGGGGAATACCTGCAGCAGGCCAAAAACTTCAAGCAGGCGGAGTTGCGCACAATCTTCGAAGAGCTGTTCCGTTGTGACGTGCTGTCCAAAACCGGCGGTTCGCCATATACCCTCATGCATGGCCTGGTCTATGGCATCTGCAGTGGGAGCCTTAAGTAACTGATATAAGAAACGGCGCCCATATATGCGGCTCCGCTAAGCTTGTAATTTCCTCTTTTTCGTTTACCCTCCCTAAAAACTTCAAGGCAGTATCAGTGTGGCGCCATGTGTCCCCCTGGATTCAGCGGCTTTGTGGACTTCGACAATCTCTTCCAGTTTGAATCTGGCGCCGATGTTGGCTTTGACCATGCCCGATGATATGGCGCTAAACAGTTCGGCCGCGTTTTCACGGAATATGGCGGTGTCGGCATTATGCGGAAAAACGGAGGGGCGGGTCAGATACAGGCAGCCCTTCTTGTTGAGTATCTCCGGTTCAATGGCCGGGGCCGGGCCGGATGCCGCGCCGTAAAGTACCACCATGCCGAAGGGGGCCGCGCAATCCAGCGATTTCAGAAAGGTGTCTTTGGCGACGGAATCGTAAACCACATTGGCCTTTCTGCCTCCCGTGGCTTCCAGCATGGCCGCCGGCCAGTTTTCCAGGGAGTAGTTGATGGCGATATCAGCCCCGGCTTCCCTGGCAAAGGCACATTTTTCTTCGCTGCTGGCTGTGCCGATAACAAAAGCGCCCAGGGCTTTGGCCCAGCGGCAGAGTATCTGACCTACACCGCCTGCAGCGGCATGTACCAGCACCACGTCCCCCGGTTTTACAGGATATGTCTTTCTCAGCAGATACTGGGCGGTCATCCCTTTGAAAATTAGGGCGGCCGCTTCTTCGTCAGATACGCCGGCCGTGATGGATACGGCTTTGTCAGTGGCTATGTTGCGCAGGTCCGTATAGGCACCAACCCCGGCATTCATGTAAGCTACACGGTCGCCCGGTTTGAAACTGTCAACGCTTGGCCCTACAGCCTCCACAACCCCGGCGGCCTCATGCCCCAGACCGGTCGGCAGCGGCAGTGGATAGATGCCTTTGCGCTGGTACACGTCAATGAAGTTGAAGCCAATGGCTGTTTGGCGAATCTGAATCTCGCCGGCTGCCGGCTCAGACAGTTCAATGGTTTCAAGCTTCATGTTTTCGGCTGCGCCGAATTCCCTGATGATAACCTTGCGTGCTGTTTTCATATATAATGCCTTTCGTAGTGATGTCTATTTGATTTATTAAAAAACAGTACCACTGAAAATAGTTGCAGTCAAACCGCGGTCAGGCAATAAAATTGGCAGGTGAAGTGTTTGTATTTATTTGGATTATTGCTTGATAACCTGCTTGAAGGTATTGACAAATATCCCGCTTGAAGGCAAAAATACATAACCTATTTCTGTATGAAAGGTTTTATATGAATCTCGATAATCTGCTCTGCATAGACCTGGATCTGCCATCCATGGAGGGGTTCAGAAAGTTCATCAGCTCCTGGTTGTACAGGGGGGACGGATTTACATTACTAGTTGATCCCGGGCCACTCTCCACCATCCCCAAACTGTGCGCTTCTCTGCGTAGTGAAGGGGTGGAGCGCATCGACTATATCTTGTTGACCCACATCCATATCGACCATGCCGGTGGGACAGGCGCATTGCTGAAGGAGTTTCCCGAGGCTACGGTGATTTGTCACCCGGAAGGTATCCGCCACATGGTTTCGCCTCAAAAGCTCTGGGAAGGGTCACGTACCGTGCTGGGGGCCCTTGCAGAGGCTTACGGCGAGATTGTTGCCGTGCCGGCGGAGAAGATCTGTTATGAGGAGTATGTTGGTGATACTGGGGTAAGGGTATATCAGACACCTGGACACGCCCAGCACCACTGCTGTTACATGCTGGATGAACTGCTGTTTGCCGGTGAAGTGGCCGGCGTGCGTGCGGATCTGCCGGGCAGGATTTATATGCGGCCGGCGACTCCACCACGTTTCATGCTGGAGGTTGCCCAGGGGTCCATCGACCGCATGATCGGTCTGGCACCCCGCTACATGGTGTTTGGCCATTACGGTATGGTGGCCACGGCGGTCGAACATTTGCAGATCGCCCGTAACCAGCTGCATTTGTGGGTTAAAGGGGTGGCACAGACCGAGACAGTTGAAACGGAGAGACGGGAAGAGGCATTAGTGCAGTGGCTGATGGAGCAGGATGAGAATTATAGCAACATCAGTCTGTTGCCGGCGGATATTCAAGCCCGCGAGCGTTATTTTTTCGGAAATACCATGCGCGGCATGGCTGAATATGTGGCTGCATTGACTGAAGAGGAACGGGCCAGGCTGTTGGATTGATGTAAAATTGTTGACGGAGAATGAAATTGAATGAGGCGGCTTGCGGGCCGCCTTATCTGTTGGAATGTTGGCGTTTTATCCTTGTTTACTGCATGAGAATATCATATTTGCTCCCTTCATATCTTTTGCCGTATTAAACAGTTTTTTTGATCCCCATTATTTTTGCTGCAAAAGCCCCAATAAATGCGGCGCAGATACTGAACATGGCCCCCATTTTGGCTGCTCCCTTGGTGACCGGGTCAGTAAAAGCCTCGCCGGATACAAACAGGGCCACAGTAAAGCCGGTTCCCGCCAGAATGCCGGCGATGATCAGATCTTTTTTCTGCATGCCCCTGGGCAGGAAAAAACCAAACCTTGCTGCCAGCCAGCCAAAGGAAAATACACCGATGGCTTTTCCGGCAATCAAGGCGCAAAGTACAAACCAGGTGACCGGGCCGACAGATGAAAATTCTACGCCTGCATTGGCAAGGCCGAACATGAATAGCCCGAAGTCTACGAAAATTTTCCATTCATGTTCAAACTTGTGCAGGGCAGAACGGTCTGTGGGGTCGTCTTCAAATAGTCCTGCTTTTTCACTGGATGCGTGAGGCAAGAAAGGAATGATGAATACCAGCGCCAGGGCCGGATGCAGGTGGGCGCTGTGAAGACCGAACCAGCTCAAAGAACCTCCGGCTATCACATAGGGCCAGTAGCTGCGAATCTTGATGCGGCGCAGAATAAAAGCCACTGCCATGCCTGCAACAGTAAGCAGCAACCAGAAAGGTTCGACTGGAATGTTCGGATTTGGATAAAATATAGCAATAATTGCCAGACCGATGGCGTCATCGGCTACAGCTAAAAGCAGCAGGTAGGAAACAGCAGGGTGTTTTGCACCAAAAACCATGCGTGCTGAAAGCCATGCCAAGGCGATGTCGGTGGCAGTAGGAATTCCCCAGCCGTGAGAAAGTTCTTTGGAACCGAACAGCATATTGAGAATGTGATATATGACAATCGGGCCAATGACTCCGCCCAGGGTGCCCATGATGGGGTTGACGGCCCTGGAAAAGGGGTTGAGGCTGCCTCCAGGCAGGCAGCTCTGGGTGATCTCTACGGCGGCGATGCCGAAAAAGAGCACCATAAAGAGCTCATTGGAGATAAAATGAAAGGAAAGGCTGCCAATCAGCGGTTCTTCAATAAATTCGTGATATACGTCAGGCGCCAGATTGGCCCATAGAATGGCAACTACAACTCCTGCAATCAGCGGTACGGAAAATTCCCTTAACAGATTGATGCGTTTTCTCATATCTGTTTTCCACCTTCAGCTTTGAAGTCGTCCGGTCAGGTGACGATAATCTACTAAAATTTTACCTCAGTCAATACAATCGGCACTGTTGCTGATGATGGCATACCTGCTCTCTCGATAGAGCTTGAACTAGCCGGTATTAAAATGTAGAGTTGTCTGCATTCCAACCTGGAGGTTTGCTGTCGTGTCCCGCCGCCCGCCTAAAATGCTCTACGCCGATGTCCATGGCAATATCTTTGATCACCCCCAGCTGTGTATGGCTGGCATGAATGGCGACCAGATGGTGCTGCCTGACGATGTTGAACTGATCCCGCTGCCCGAAGATAGTCGCCTGTTCACCATGCCGGATATGCCCCCGGTCGCTTGGGATGCACGCAAAAACAGTTTTGTAACAGTCAGCGAGGTGCGCGAAGGGCGCCGCAGTCAAAAGGTGCAGGCTGTATCGGCATTCATGGCTCCCGGATACATGCGTACGCTGCTGCCGGCTTGCGACTATGCGGCAAAAAAGACTCATCTGCCGCTTTGGTCCTATACTGCCGTGGGGTGGGATGAAGGGCGTGACTGTTTTGTGGTGGCGGCCACAAAGGTTGACAATAACAGCAACTGGAACCCGGCCAACTACGATGACCGTAAACTTGATCCGCTGGTACGCAAGCTGCTGAAACAGATGCCGGAAAACCGTCTGCTGGAGCAGTTGGCCCGCTGTGCGGTTGACTATCATTGCTTTGCCGCCAAAAACCTGTTTTTCCGCCGCTGGGAAGCTCCGTTGCCCACCTCGCCGGTATGCAATGCCGCTTGTCTCGGCTGTATCAGCCTGCAACCGTCCGATTACTGCCCGTCCAATCATGAACGCATCTCTTTTGTGCCGACACCGGAAGAAATTGTCGAAATCGCCCTTCCACACCTTGAACAGGCTGATCAGGCCATTGTTTCCTACGGACAAGGGTGCGAGGGTGATCCGATCATGCAAGCCGGCACTGTTGCTGAGGCAACCAGGCGTCTTAAGCAAGCCACCTCCCGGGGAACGGTGCATTTTAATTCCAACGGTTCGATCCCGGATCGAATCAACCTGCTTTGTGACGCTGGCATGGACTCATTCCGTTTTTCCATGAACTCTGTGCGTGAGGACGTATACAACCGCTACTACCGGCCACGCGGCTACTGTTTTAGTGATGTGGTAAGTTCAGTGAAAATAGCCAAGGCTGCTGGACGTTTTACCATGATCAATTATCTGGTTTCCCCTGGTGTCTCCGATGCGCCTGATGAGGTAGAGGCGTTGCTTCGTTTCGTCGGCGACACGGGGGTGGATATGCTGCAGCTGCGCAACCTATCCATTGATCCGGAGTTGTATAACCGTGAAATGGGGGTTACTGGCAAGGGCATCGGCATGTACCGACTGCTGCAAAAACTCAAACAGGAATTTCCGCGCCTGCAGTTCGGTTATTATAATCGCACCAAGGAAAATCAGTTTCCTGAAGGGTTTGAACAGGGGTGGCCTGTCTAGGCAGCGTCAGGTTGCCAAATCCGTATTTGCCGGTATAATTTGGAATATTGCAATCCTTATATATTTTTAGGAGGTTGTCCATGTATACAGCAGGCAATATAACCAGAGACACAATTGCCATGGTGCTCGCAGGCGGCAAGGGGGAACGGCTTAGTCCGCTGACTCTGAACAGGCCCAAACCTGGCGTACCTTTCGGCGGCAAATACAAGATCATCGACTTTGTGTTGAGTAACCTGTTCAATTCCGGTATCAGGAAGATCTATGTGCTAACCCAGTACGAGGCCTATTCACTAATGGAACACATCCGTCAGTCCTGGGGTAAATGGACCGGCCTGGGCGAGTTTGTGGTGGCTGTCTCTCCGGAAACCAAGACCGGGGGGGAAAAGTGGTTCAACGGCACGGCTGACGCAATTTATCACTATCTGCGTTTTATTGAGTCGTCCGATGCCGATTACGTGGCGATCTTCGGCGGTGATCATATCTACAAGATGGATGTCAGCCAGATGATTGAAAGCCATCGCATGAACCGCGCCGATATCACCATTGCCGCCCTGGAGGTGCCGGTGGAAGAGGCCAGGCGTTTTGGTGTTTTCAGTGTGGATGAGGATTTTCGGGTGACGTCTTTTGCAGAAAAACCGAAAAATCCCGAAACCATACCTGGCAGGGATACCTGCTTCGCCTCCATGGGTAACTATATCTTCTCCACCCGTAAACTTTTGCAGGTGCTCCACGAAGGGCAGAAGCTGCATGACGACCTGGATTTCGGCCAACATGTCATACCGATGATGCTGGAAAAGAAGGACCGGGTCTTTGCCTATAACTTCAATGACAATCTTATCAGGGGTATGCGGCAAGAGGAAAAGGGGTACTGGAAGGATGTGGGCACGTTGGATTCCTACTATGACGCCAACATGGACCTGGTTGATGTATCACCTCAGTTGAATCTTTACAACTACAAGTGGCCGATACTTACCAATCCCGGCAATCTGCCGCCAGCCAAGACCGTTTTTGACGATGAGGAGCGCCGAGGACAGAATCTGGATTCATATGTGTGCGGCGGCTGCATCAATAGCGGAGGCACAGTAAGAAAGTCCATTATCGGACCGTGCTGTCGCATCAACAGCTACAGCCTGGTTGAAGATTCGATTCTGTTCGAGCATGTAATGGTTGGCCGTCATGCCAAGATTAAAAAAGCAATCATCGATAAATACATCACCATTCCGGACGGCACGGAGATCGGCTATGACCATGACGCAGACAGGAAGCGGGGATATGCCGTTACCGAATCAGGCATTGTGGTGGTGACCAAGTAACTGTATTTAATTCAACTAGTTAGTTGTTGCAGGCATGATAAGGCGGATTCTTCAAAGGCGTAATTTCCGATGAAGTAGCCGCCTTTTTTGTTCAGGTTGTCTGGTTTAATGTAGATGAATAAATAGAGTTGAAAACATTCAAAACAAAATATATATTAAAAAATATATTATGTTCGGGGGTGCTTTTTATGGAAACTAAATCGACAGTGCGTCGTCTGGAAAAGCTGGCACCCGTGAAGGAGCCAAAACGCTGGCTGCTTTCATCGGTCATGCTGATAACACTATTCTTTGGATGGAAATACCCACTGCTGGGCTTTACAGTGCCGGTGGCCATGCTGACCGGTATTATCGGCGGCATGTTCAGGGGCAGATACATCTGCGGCAACATCTGCCCACGCGGCAGTTTTTATGATACGGCCTTCCGCTATCTCGGCGGGACAAGGCCGGTACCTGAGTTCATGTACTCCATGAAGTTCCGCTGGAGCGCCATGGCGGTGCTGATGTCACTGATGGCTCTGCAGATAGCCCAGAATCCGGGTGATCCGATGCACTGGGGCAGGGTCTTCTGGCTGGTATGCCTGTTGACTACTGTGGTCGGTGTTGTCTTCGGCATGATATACCGTCCAAGGACGTGGTGCTCGTTCTGTCCGGTCGGCACCATGGCCAACGCCCTGGGGGGCGACAAGGGACAGCTGCAGATCAGCAACGCGTGTATAGGCTGTAAAAAGTGTGAACGGGTCTGTCCAATGGATCTTGAAATAGCGCGCTATAAGGAACAGGGGGGGGTGCCGCATCGTGACTGCTTGAAATGTTCGGCCTGCATCAAGGTCTGTCCAAAGAGAGCGCTTTCCTGGCCGGTCAGCTGACTCTCAGGATTATGGACAAACTACAAAAGGCTTACATGCATGTCATGTAAGCCTTTTGATTTATTAAACACAGAGATATTGACTGGTAGTTACAGGATGGCTCTGACCGCTATGCGGGCCATCTGGATCACCTTGTCCGGCATTACACCCAGCAGGATGATCACAGATACCAGCGTGATGCTGATGGCTTTGGTGGAGATATCTACCGGCACGGCTGGCAGTTCATCCTTGTCTGCGGAATACACAACCCGCACTACGGAGAGGTAGTAATAGATGCCAATGGCTGTGTTGATGGCCGCCACGATGACCAGCGGCAGGTGGCCGGCACGGTAAGCCTCGGTCATCAGAGAAAACTTGCCCATGAAGCCCACAAAGGGAGGGATGCCGGCCATGGCGAACATGCTGACCGCTACTGTTATTGCCAGCAGTGGGGAACGCCTGTGCAGCCCTGTCAGGTCTTCCACCTGCAGATTCCTGCCGTTGAATGAGATACGGCAGATGGCCAGGAACCCGGCCAGGGTCATGACCATATAACCGACGATGTAATATATGGAGGCCGCATAACCTGTTTCCCTGAAGGTGACCAGACCCAGCAGGACGTAGCCGGCATGGGCGATGCCGGAAAAGCCGAGCATGCGCTTGATGTCGGTCTGAACCAGCGCGGAGAGGTTGCCGTAGAACATGGAGCAGATGGAAAGGGCGGTCAGCAGGGCAACCAAGGCAGTGCCCTCGCTGCCGGCAAGAGAGGTGATCCTGATCAGCAGGGCCACAGCAGCCACTTTGGGCAGTGATGCGATCAGGGTTGTGGTCTCATTGGCCGACCCCTGGTAGACATCCGGTACCCAGGAATGGAAGGGGAAGACCGCCAGTTTAAAGAAAAAGCCGCCCAGCGTCATGGCGATGGCGAAGATGGCCGCCGGGGTCTGCATGATCGCATGCATCCGGGGCATCAGTTCCGTCAGGTACGTCGTGCCGGTAAGTCCGAACAGGTAGCTCATGCCGAACAACATCACGCCGGTAGCCAATACCCCGAACAGCACATACTTGATGGCCGATTCCATTTGCAGCCGCTGGCCATGCAAGGTGTCGCGCAGCGGTACCATCAGGTACATGGAGTAGGAGGAAAGCTCAAGGGCGATGAAGATAGTCAGTAGTTCAACGCTGCTGACAAGCATGACAAGCCCCAGCACGCTCAGCAGCATGAATAGATAATATTCCGGACGGACCGGGTTATTGATGCCTGAGATATCGCTGCTGATAATTAATACAAAACCAGCGCCGGAGAGGATAAACAGCTTGAACATCTGGGAGAATAGATCAATCCGGTATGCGTCATAAAACAGGTTGTCTGTCAGGCAGAGTGACATGCATGTGCAGATCAAGGCGCCAGTAACAGTAAACAGTGCACAGACCCTGGCCAGATTGGCCTTGTCATGGCCGGCGCTGATGAACAGCAGGGCCAGGCTGCCTAAAAGGAGAAACAATTCCGGAGAAAAGCTGATGGGATTCATATCGATCCTTTACAAAATCGGCTGTACATTTCAGTGAAGCGGCGCCTGGGCAATGGCAGCGCCTTTGACAGAGGCCTTCTCGACCTGGCTGATCAGGTTGTTTACAGATACGTTCATCACCTTCATGAAAGGGGCCGGTGCCAAGCCGATCCAGAATACAAATGCCAGCAGCGGTGCCAGGGTGATGATCTCGCGCAGATTCAGGTCGGCAATGCCGCTATGATCCGGATTTTCCGGACGGCCCCAGATCATGCGCTGCAGCATGCGTAGCATGTAGGCGGCGGCCAGTACCGCACCCGGTATGGCACAGGCGGAAATGATCTTGTGATCCGCAAAACTGCCGGCCAGGATCAAAAACTCGCCCACAAAACTGTTGGTGCCGGGGAAGGCCAGCGATGACAGCGAGAAAAAGGTCAGGAAGGTCACATATACCGGCATGTATTTGCCCAGCCCGGCAGCCCGGTCCAGTTCGCGGCTGTGGGTGCGCTCGTAGATCATGCCTACGCAGAGGAACAGGGCCCCGGTGGTGATGCCGTGGTTGATCATCTGCAGGATGGCGCCCTCAATGCCGTTTTTGTTGAGCACAAACACACCCAGGGTGACAAAACCCATGTGCCCGACGCTGGAATAGGCGATCAGCTTTTTGACATCCTGCTGGGCCAAGGCGGTGAATCCGCCATAAAGGATGCCGACTACGGATAGTGCCAGCACATAAGGCACAAACATCAGGGTGGCATCTGGGGTGATGGGCAGGCAGAAGCGCAGGAAACCATAAACTCCCATTTTCAGCAACACCGAGGCCAGAATGACACTACCGGCCGTAGGCGCTTCCACGTGGGCGGCCGGCAGCCAGGTGTGGAAGGGGAACATGGGCACCTTGATGGCAAAGGCGATAAAGAATGCGAGGAACACCAGGATCTGGAAGGTCATGGCATACTGATTGCCCATCAGCTGCGGTATGCTGAAGGTGCCTTGGCTTAGAAAGAGGGCGATAATGGCCACCAGCAGCAGTACGGAGCCGGCCAGGGTGTAAATGAAGAACTTGATGGAGGCATAGGTCTTGCGGGGGCCGCCCCATACCGCGATCATCAGGTACATGGGGATCAGCATGGCCTCCCACATCAGGTAGAACAGCACGAAGTCCAGCGCCATGAACACGCCCAGCATGGAGGTTTCCATCAGCAGCAGGCAGACCATGAACTCCTTGACGCGCTTTTCGATGTATCTCCAGGAACCCAGCACGCAGAGCGGCATCAAAAGCGTGGTCATCAACACCAGCAGCAGGGAGATGCCGTCGATGCCGAGGGTGTAGTTGATGTTCAGGGCCGGAATCCAGGCGTGATGCTCAGCGAATTGGTATCGGGCGGTGGTGGCGTCGAACTGTGTATACAGCGGCAGCGACATGGCGGCAACCACCAGTGTCACCAGCAGCGTCCAGATTCTGTTCAGCGCTTCTCCCGGCAGAAGGAGGAGTACCAGGGCACCGGCCAGCGGCAGGAATATCAGCAGGCTGAGCAGCGGGAACCCGGTATTGTTAAGTATCAAAAAATCCATTCCCATCATCCTCCAAGGAAAATCACGCCAGGATATAAATTGCAATGATCGCTGCTACGCAGCTGACAGCGAAAAAGAGGTTGTACTGTAGGCGCCCGAACTGCAACTGGCGCGTCAGATTGCCGGTGTTGCGCACTGACCTGGCAATGCCGTCCACGATACCGTCGATGCCGTGCCAGTCGAACCAGGAAAGAAAGCGCGCCGTGAACATCAGCGGCATCAGTCCGATAAACCTGTACAGTTCACCGACTACATAGTCGATCAGTTGTACCGGCCTGCTGGCGATCCACAGGAAGGCACGGCCGCCCTTGCGATAGAACCAGTCCAGATCAAGACTGATCGTGTCGTGCGGGGTCAGTTTCTTCAGTACCAGGAAGAAGCCCAAGGCTGTAAACAGCAGAATCTGCATGGTCTCGGAAATATGGTAGGCTGTGTACGGATCATAGGCAGCGGCAATCTCCGGGTAGGGCAGCATGTTGTACAGATAAGGGGTATAGCAGCCGATGAAGATACAGAGCACGGCAGCGATGGCCATGGCGGTCTGCATGTTCACAGGCGGATCAGCGGCCTTTTCATAGACTTCGCTGCTGCACCTGCTCTTGCCGAACCAGATATAGTAAGGGATCTTCAGGGTGGTGGACTGGAAAGTACCCACCGAGGCCAGTGTCAGCAGTATGGCGGCTGTATAGTTGTGGGCCTCGAATCCGGCGGATATGATCATGGCTTTGCTGACGAAACCGCTGAACAGCGGGAAGGCGGAGATGGAAAGACCGCCGATCAGGGTCAGCAGGAAAGTGTGGGGCATTTTCTTGTATAGCCCGCCCAGTTCGGTGAACTTGCAGGTGCCGGTCATTTGCAGCACGGAGCCGCAGCCCATGAATAGCAGTCCTTTGTAGAGGATGTGGGCGAAGGCGTGGGCGCAGGCGCCGTTGATGGCCAGTTGTGTGCCAATGCCCACCCCGGCAACCATGTAGCCGACCTGGCTGATGACGTGGTATGCCAGCAGCTTGCGCGCATCATTTTGCAGAAAGGCGTAGACAACACCATACAGCGCCATGCAGGTACCTAGTGGGACCAGTATCTCAGTGCCGGCAAAACCCCTGGCCAGCGCATAGACGGCAGTCTTGGTGGTAAAGGCGCACATGAAGACGGCACCGCCGACCGTGGCTTCGCTGTAGGCATCCGGTAGCCAGGCATGCAGTGGCGGTACAGCGGCATTGAGCATGAAACCGGCCATGATCAGCCAGCTGTCGATGCCCATGGGAGCCGCGGTCAGCAGGTTGAAGTCGAAATTGCCGGCACTCTTGTAACGCAGCACGAAACCGGCCAGCAGCATCAGGCCGCCGGCGGTATGCACCAGCAGGTAGCGGTAGCCGCTGGCCAGTGATTCCTCGCGTCGGCGGAACCAGATCAGAAAGACGGACGAAAAGGCCATCATCTCCCAGAACAGGAACAACACCAGATAGTCCGCGCAGAAGATCACCCCCAGAGAACCGGCAACATACAGCCAGGCGGCTATATGCTGGGCATCCTCTTCCACATGCAGGCCATAGATGGTGCCGATGATGCACATCAGCGCCATGATGTAGGCGAAGACCATGCTCAGGCCGTCCACACGGCCGAAGGTCAGCGGGAATTCCATGAATTTCAGTACGCCGTATGTACCGTAGCTCCCCTGCATGGAGAGGATATCCAGAAAGGCCAGTACCGGGACGGCAACCAGATATCCCTTTTTCAACGGTCTGGGGATCAGCGGCAGCAGCAGGGCACCGATTACCATGATCAGGGTCGGATGGATCCAGATGTTACTTATCATAGTAGTCCTCGCGGGTCATGATGCCCATGTGGCCGAAAACCTTGCAGAAGATGATGATCAGCAGACAGGCTCCGAAACCGAAGATTGACCAGAAGGCAGGGATACGCTCCATGGCTGTATGGGCATGCTCCTTGGAGACGAACACTGCATCAATCAGTGCTACCAGGGCCAGAACGACATAGCTGAGCCTGATAACCATGGGCAGCCTTTCCCGCAAATAATCAATAAAATTCACTATCATCCTGTCACCGCCTTGACAAAGTTCATCATGAAATCGGGGTAGAAGCCGATTGCGACCGAAATCAGCGCCGCGATCATCAACGGCACTACCATGGCCAGAGGGGCCTCCTGGATGCGGTCATAGGTGACCCCTTCCGGCGGCTTGCCGAAGAAGGCCTTGTAGGTGATGGGGGCAAAGTAGGCCACATTGAGCAGGGTGCTGGCCAGCAGTATCAACAGGATGCCGACATAGTGGGCCTCCATCTCCATGGCGCCCACCAACAGCTTCCATTTTGTGATGAAGCCGGCCACCGGCGGTGCGCCGATCATACTCAGCGAGGCAATGCCGAAGGCGGCAAAGGTGAAGGGCATGGCCCTTCCCAGACCGCTCAGCTCGGAGATGTATTTTTTGTGGGTGGCTACATAGATGGCGCCGGCGCAGAAAAACAGAGTGATCTTGGAGAAGGCGTGGTTGGCAATGTGCACCAGGCCGCCCTGGATGGCGCTGGGGGTCAGCAGGGCTACGCCTAGAATGATATAGGAAAGCTGGCTGACGGTGGAGTAGGCCAGCCGCGCCTTGAGGTTGTCCTTGGATAGGGCGATGACCGAGGCAACCAGGATGGTGAAAGAGACGAAATATGCGGTGGGGATGCCCAGGTTGAGGCTGTGCATGGTGTCGGTGCCGAAGATGTAGAGCATCACCCTGGTGGTGCAGAAGACGCCGACCTTGACCACGGCCACCGCATGCAGCAACGCGGAGACCGGGGTGGGGGCGACCATGGCGCTGGGGAGCCAGCTGTGAAAGGGCATGATGCCGTTTTTGGCAAAGCCGAAAATGCAGAGCACATACAGCACGGTCACCAGTGTGCCGTCGACCCCAGCCGGGAAGATGCCGGTACGGATGTTGTCGCTGAAGTCCAGGGTGCCGGTCAGCACGTAGATCAGGATCATGGCCGGCAGTACGAAACCCTTGGCGGTAGCGGTCAGGTAAACAATGTACTTTTTGGCTCCCTCGTAGCCTTCTTCATCCTGGTGGTGGGCTACCAGCGGATAGGTACAGATGCTGACGATCTCGTAGAAGAGGTACATGGTCAGCAGATTGTTGGAGAAGGCTACGCCGATGGCGCCGAACAATGCCAGGGCAAAGCAGGTGTTGAAACGGGTCTGGGCATGTTCATGCAGGCCGCGCATATATCCGGCGGAATAGAACACTGCCAGGATCCAGAGGAAGGAGGCCACCAGGGCAAAGATCATCGAGAAGGCATCCACCCTGAGGGTGATGGACAGCCCGGGCAAGATATTGAACAGGTTGCAAATAATGGTTTTTCCGGCTCCCAGCGGTGCCGGGGCGACCGTTGTCACCATCGAGGCGATGATGCCGAACATGGTAAGCGCTGCGGCCAGCGAACACATTTCACGCCGGTTCGGGGTGCGTCCCGAGAGCATGACCATGATCGAACCGGCCAGTGCCGCCAGTATTGCAAGCAGTGGTTTTATGGAGACAACGCTATCCATTACTCTGTTCCCTTTCTTGATCCCGAATCTGCTGGTTGCTGCGCCGGAGCCGCTTGAGTCAGCCCCGGCTTCATCCGGGCACGACTATCCGTTCATATCTTTCACATCGGCAGTATCAATGGACCGGTAGTTTCTGTAGACAGCCAGTATGATGCTTAGCACGATGGCGGCCTCGGCTGCGGCTATGGCCATAATGAACAGGGTGATGATCTGCCCTGTTGTCGGGTCCGGCGCCAGAAAACGGCTGAAGGCCATGAAGTTGACCGAGGCGCCGCTGAGGATCAGTTCTGCGGAAATCAGCATGCCGATGAAGGTGCTGCGCTGGATCAGCCCGTAGATGCCGATGCCAAACAGCAGGGCGCCGATGACAAGATAAGTGCTCAGGCAGTTGCCCAGTGTCAATAGGTTCATAGCTTGTCCCTCCCGGAACGGGCCAGCACCAGTGAACCGATGATGGCCACCAGCAGCACGACGGAAATCAGCTCGAAGCTCATGCTGTAAGTGGTCAGCAGTGATTTGCCGATCTGCTCGACACTGCCGCTGTTGCTCTGGCAGGAGATGCGCTGCCAGTTGTTATGCATGGCCAGCCAGACGATGCCCACTGTCAGAGCGGTACTGGCGGCAAAGGCGGCTATGCTTGAGCAGATGCACTGTTTCTTTTTGTGCATGTTTTCATCGTTCTCGGCCAGCATGATGGCGAAGATGATCACCACACAGATGGCGCCGACATAGATCAAGATCTGCATCAGGGCTAGAAAAGGGCTGTTGAGGAAGTAGTAGATGCCGGCCACCCCCAGAAAACAGAGCGCCAGCCCTGTAACGCTGCGGATCAATATTTTTGAGCTTACAGCAATGGCCGCACCGGCCAGAGTGGCAAAGATGAACAACAGAAACACGGCAGCAGCATACGTCTCTGCCGACAACAGGGTCTGGATCATTTCTTTCTTTCCTCCAGCCTCTTCTTGAGATCGATGATGTAGGCCTCTTTGCTGGTGCTGGCCAGGTTGTAACGTCTGGTGTGTCTGATGGCTGAAAATGTGCAGGCCTCGACGCAGAGGCTGCAGAGGCTGCATTTTGTGTAGTCCAGTACAAAACTGGTCATGACCTTGGTTTTGGCGCCTTCCGGTTTTTCTCCATCCACGGTGATGCATCCGGAAGGGCAGGCTTTCTGGCACAGGCCGCAGGCGATGCATTTGGCTTCACCGTTTTCCTCGTTCGGCACCAGTTCGATGTGCCCCCGGTAACGTTCCGGCATCTTCAGCGATTCGTGAGGGTACTGCACGGTCACAACCGGTTTGAAGCAGTATTTGATCGTGATGCCCATCCCGATCAGCAGGCTCTTCAGCCCTTTGAATATTTCTTTGCAGTAATCGATCATGTCTAGAACACCTTCAGCATGGCGCTGGTCAGGATAAGGTTTATGAATGAAATCGGGATCAGCACCTTCCAGGAGAGATTGAGCAGCCCGTAGAAGGTTGTGCGCGGGAACGTCCAGCGGACCCAGATCACGGTAAAGATCAGCAGGTACATCTTGAGCAGAAACCAGTGCACACCAGGCAGGATGCCGAAGGGACAGCTCCAGCCTCCCAGAAACAGGATGGTGGCCAGGCAGGCACCGATGACAATGTTGGCATACTCGGCCATGAAGAACAGGCCGAAACCCATGCTGGAGTACTCGGTAAACGGGCCAGCCACCAGTTCGCTTTCTGCCTCGACAATGTCGAAAGGTGCGCGGTTGGTTTCGGCCAGCATGCAGACAAACAGTATCAGAAAGGCTATCGGCATCAGCGGGCTGGCCTTGAAGTTAAACAGGTTCCAGCTCCAGAAACCGTTAAGTTGTTGACTGACGATGGCATGCAGATTCAGGCTGCCGCTGACCATGACCATGGTGACGATAGTGACCAGCATGGGAATCTCGTAGGCTATGTTCTGTGATACCACCCTGGCCGATGAAATGACGGCGTATTTGTTGCGTGACCCCCAGGCGCCCAGCAACAGCCCTAGAAAGTTGATGGTGGCGAAGGCAAAGACCACCAGCAGTCCGATATCCATGTTCCGGGCCACGATGGTGTCGCTGAAGGGGATGACCACAAAGCTCATTACCGCCGGCACCATCACGATGACCGGGGCGATCCTGAACAGGATCGGGTCCACCCCGTCAGGTACCAGCAACTGCTTGCTCATCAGCTTCAAGCCGTCTGCCACAGGCTGCAGTATGCCGAAGGGACCGTTTTCCTTGGGGCCGATGCGCAGCTGGATGTGGCCGGCCACCTTGCGCTCCAGGAGCACAAGATAGGCCGCGTTGGCCGCAATAAACATGATCATGCCGACCAGGTATACAAGCAGCCGGAATGGCTCCATGTCGATTGCAATCTTGATATAGTTCAGGATGGTGTCCATTTGCTCTCCTACCTGTCGATCTCCGGAATGACCAGGTCAAGCGATCCCATCAGCGCCAGCGCGTCGGGCAGCAGCATGCCGATACAGGCCTCACCGAACAGACTGAGGTTGGAAAAGGTCGGCGACCGCCATTTGAGACGATAGGGGGTGTTGCTGCCGTCACTGACAATCCGCATGCCCAGTGAACCGCGGGCTGATTCCACCGCCTGGTAAATATCACCTTTGGCCGGTTTGACAATCTTGGGTGCCTTGGGCAGCAGGTACGGGCCGTCAGGCAGTTTGTCCAGGGCCTGTTCGATAATACGCAGGCTCTGCTCCATCTCGTCCATCCTGACCATGTAACGGGCCATGCTGTCGCACTCGTGATAAACGGGAATGTCAAAGTCAAACTCCGGATAAACCGAATAGGGTTCGTGTCTGCGTACATCGAAGTTGATGCCGGAACCGCGGGCTACCGGACCGGTGGCCCCGTATCTGCGGCACATCTCGGCTGAAATTGGTCCGATATCCTTAAGCCGCTTGATGATAATGACATTGTCTGTAACCAGATTGCGGTACATGACCAGCCGTTCGCGCATGCGTTTGATAAATGTCTTCGTACCGTTGATAAATGTATCATCAATATCACAGCAGACGCCGCCGAAACGGAAATAACAGTAGGTCAGCCTGGAACCGGTGATGGCTTCCAGCAGGTCCAGAAGCTGTTCGCGGTCATCAAAGGCATACAGCAGGGGGGTAAACCCGCCCAGGTCCAGCACGAAGGCCCCGAACCAGAGCAGATGGCTGGAGATGCGGTTCATCTCGGCAGTGATGACGCGGATGTATTCTGCCCGCTGCGGCACTTCGATGCCGCTGGCGCGTTCCACGGCATTAACATAGACATGGTTGAAGGCCAGGGCGTGCAGATAATCGAGACGGGCAGTATTGGGCAGATACTGCAGCCAGGTACGGTTTTCCCCCATCTTTTCGTGCATGCGGTGGATGTATCCCAATACCGGTTCCGCCTCGACGATATATTCGCCGTCCATGCGCAGCTTGACACGCAGTACGCCGTGGGTAGCTGGGTGCTGTGGCCCCAGGTTCAGGACAAAGGTTTCGTCGGTCAGACTCTCAACAAGGGCGCTCATGCTTTGAAATCCTTTAAAAGCGGATGAAAATCGGCATCTTCCGGCAGTAGCAGCGGCGCCAGATTGGGGTGACCGATGAACTTGATGCCAAAGAAGTCATGGGTCTCCCGCTCGTGCCAGTCGGCTCCCGGAAAAATATTCGATATGGTTGGCAGCTGCGGGGTGTTACGCGGCATCCTTACGCGGACAACAATGCGGCAGAAACGGTGGAAGTGGTTGAAGTCATAAACCACTTCCAGGTCGTCAAGCGGATTTTCAGGCGGTTGCGGCAGGGGGGGCGCCGGAGGCGGTTCTTCTCCCTTTTCCGCAGCAGCCTTGGCGGCAGCGGCTGTGATGGCTTTGATGCGATCAACCGTTTCCTTGTATCGGGCCATCTTTTCGCCCAGCCAGTCCACACCGGTAATGGCCTCGATAAAGAACCCCGCTGCACTGATTTCTGTTACAGTCCGGACCAGTGTTTCGGCCGAAACCTGTATATCAAGACAATATCCTTTTTTGTCATATTCGGTTTCTGTCAGCGTTATGTCTGGAATCACTGCCAGTCTTTCCCTGATGGCGACAAGGTTCATGGCTCATCCACCTCCACCACTGGCCAACGACGAAAACCGGTAATCTTCTGCTCCAGTTCGATAATCCCTTCAATCAGTGCCTCAGGACGCGGCGGACAGCCGGGGATAAACACATCCACCGGGAATAGTTGATCTGTGCCTTCTACAATGCCGTACTGGCCGTCAAATACAAAGGGACCTCCGGAAATGGCGCAGTTGCCCATGGCGATCACCCATTTGGGTTCCGGCATCTGGTCATAAAGGGTCTTGATGGCAGGGACCATCTTTTTGCTGATGGTGCCGCAGACGATCATCACGTCGCAGTGGCGTGGGGAAGGTCTGAATACCTCGGCGCCAAAACGGGCCAGGTCAAAACGGGAGGCGCCGGTTGCCATCATCTCGATGGCGCAGCAGGCGATGCCGAAGGTCATTGGCCAGAGCGAGTTGGCCCGCCCCAGTTCCAGCAGTTTGTCCAGTGGTGCAAATTGCACTACGGGCGGTTGTATGTCTTGCGTTCCCACTTGAAGACTCCCTTTTTCCAGGCGTAGATGATGATCAACGAAAGGATTCCCACAAAGATCAATATTTCGATAAAGGCGCGCATATTGCCGATGGCGATGCCTGTATCGGCGGCCTTGCGGTATATCAGGGCTACCGGGAACAGGAACAGGATATCTACGGCAAAAGCGATAAACATGAGCGCGTAAAGATAGTAGACGATGCCGAAGCGGATCCAGGCATCTCCGATCGGCTCCATACCGCATTCAATCAGCTGAGATGTTTTTTGTGCCACATTGCGGGTAGATCTGGGGGCCAGCAGGTGGGCTACAATGACCGGGCCGACTGCAAAGCCCAGTCCGCCGACGAAAAAAGCTGCCACATACAGAATATCCAAGGTTGCCTGATTGTCCATGATGATGTTTGCTCCTTGACAAGGTCAAAAAGTCTATCTCAAATAGAAACTGAATGCAATTATCTATGAACCGTTTTTTTAAAAGATGATGCAATTTTGGTCTGACAACTTTGGTGGTAACCCTGAAAGTCCTGTTTCTGGTACGTATAGCTAATAGAACAGTATTATTGCGATTTGTAATGCATTAAGTACACAGTGTACAGGGCGAACTCTGTCGTCAGGCATCAGTCTGGGCAGCATAGCAGCATCGGCTGATTTTAGATACAAATTGCATGCCGATGTGAACAGTAACAGTGTCAGACTGTTGCGGAACCACGACAGATGTTGTGTTTCGGGTCATGCGGCACATGAGTGTCAGAAATATCGAGGTGGCCATGTTCTTATAACCTGAGGATATGGCAGCGGAAGAGATAATCGGACCTATAAAGTTCTGAGAACAAGTAGTTATGGCAAAATCCGGTTTTGCTGTTGTTATGCCATCAGGCATGTACTTTTTCCACAACCAGCGGTTTTTTATACGTTTGTTTTCCGCTTTACAATCTGCTGCTAATTATTTATTCTCCAACGTTACCTTTCAGCTGACAGATAAGGAAATTCATGAATATAGGCAGAATACGCAACTTCTCGATTATCGCCCATATTGACCACGGCAAATCAACCCTTGCAGACAGGCTGCTGGAATATACCGGCGCACTTTCTTCGCGCGAGATGCAGGACCAGTTTTTGGACAAGATGGATCTGGAGCGCGAACGCGGCATCACTATCAAGGCGCAGACGGTACGGCTCAACTACAGATCCGACGACGGCAACGACTACATCCTTAACCTGATTGATACCCCGGGTCATGTGGATTTTACCTATGAAGTCTCCCGCTCTCTGGCGGCCTGCGAAGGCGGCCTGCTGGTGGTTGACGCATCACAGGGGGTGGAGGCCCAGACGCTGGCCAACGTGTATCTTGCGCTGGACAACAACCTGGAGGTCTTCCCGGTCCTGAACAAAATTGATCTGCCGGCTGCCGAGCCGGAGCGTGTCAAGCACGAGATCGAAGATATCATCGGCATCGATGCCCATGATGCAGTTTTGGCCAGTGCCAAGGAAGGCATCGGCACCCACGAGATACTGGAGGAGATTATCCGCAAGGTGCCGCCTCCACAGGGGGATGCTGCTGCGCCGCTCAAGGCGCTGCTGTTTGACTCATGGTATGACCAGTATCAGGGGGTCATCATTCTGGTACGCCTGTTTGACGGTACCCTCAAGAAGGGGGACAAGATACATCTTGTCGCCACCAACCGCTCTTATGAGGCGCTCAAAGTGGGGGTGTTCGCGCCGGTGATGGTGGAGGTGCCTCAACTGGCTGCCGGCGAGGTCGGTTTTGTGATTGCTGGTATCAAGGATGTGGCTGATGCCAGGGTCGGTGATACGGTGACACAGCTTCAGCGCCAATGTGCCGCCCCGCTGTCCGGTTTCAAGGATGTCAAGCCGATGGTCTTTTCCGGCCTGTATCCTATCGATACGGTCCAGTACGAGCAGTTGCGCGATGCCCTGGCCAAGCTCAAGCTGAATGATTCATCTTTTTCCTATGAACCGGAAACATCGGTTGCACTGGGGTTTGGTTTCCGTTGCGGCTTTCTGGGGCTTTTACATATGGAGATCATCCAGGAACGCCTTGAGCGCGAATTCGGCCTGGATCTGATCACCACCGCGCCGACGGTTGTTTACAAGGTGCATCGCGTCACCGGTGAGGTGATGACTATTGAGAGCGCCAATCAGCTGCCCGAGCAGCAGCACGTGGACTTTTTGGAGGAACCGTTTATTCTGGCCCACATCCATGTGCCCAACGAATTTGTAGGTGGCGTGCTGGCTTTGTGTGAAGATAAACGCGGTGTGCAGCGCGAGATCAAGTATCTGACCCCGACACGGGTGATGATTATCTATGAACTGCCGCTGAACGAGATCGTGCTGGATTTCTATGATCGTCTCAAATCGATCACCAAGGGGTATGCCTCCCTTGATTACGAGCACCTGGATTATCGCCGCAGTGAACTGGTTCGGATGAATGTGATGATCAACGGTGAGGTGGTTGACGCCTTGTCGCTGATCATTCATAAGGACAAGGCCTATTACCGCGGCCGCGAACTGGTTTCCAAGATGAAGGAACTGATCCCGCGCCAGATGTTTGAGGTGGCTATCCAGGCTGCCATCGGCAACAAGATTATTGCCCGTGAAACCGTCAAGGCCATGCGCAAGGATGTGTTGGCCAAGTGTTACGGCGGCGATATTACCCGCAAGCGCAAATTGCTGGAAAAGCAGAAGGAAGGCAAGAAGCGCATGAAGAACGTGGGCAGTGTGGAGCTCCCTCAGGAGGCCTTTCTGGCCATCCTCAAGGTGGAATAGTCGGATAATCAGTTTTCAAGGAGAATCTTTAATTCTATGGAAGAAACCGCTCCTGTTAATAAAAAAAGCGTTTTCAGGGAGTATGCCGAATCAATCGCCATTGCCATACTGCTTGCTCTGTTGATTCGCACATATCTGGTGCAGGCCTTCAAGATACCTTCCGGTTCCATGGAAGATACCCTGGTGATCGGCGACCATCTGCTGGTTAACAAGTTTATTTACGGCACCAGAATCCCTTTTACCCATGACCGTGTCATCAAGATGCGTGATCCGCTGCGGGGCGACGTGATCGTATTTGAGTACCCCGAGGATCCCAGCAAGGACTTCATCAAGCGCATTGTAGGGATGCCGGGCGATATCGTCGAGGGACGGGAAAAGAAGGTTTATGTGAACGGCAAGCTGTACCGGCACCCCCGGGAACTGCACAAGGAAACCCAGATGTTTCCCAAGGAGATGAATCCTCGCGATACCTTTGGCCCGGTGGTTGTCCCGGCAGATTCATATTTTGTAATGGGCGACAACCGTGATCGCTCCTACGACAGCCGTTTTTGGGGCTTTGTCGGCAGGGACAAGATCAAGGGGCTGGCGTTTATCAAATACTGGTCATGGGATAGCGACAAGTTTATGCCCCGGTTCGGCAATATCGGCAGACTAATCAATTAAATTTGGGCTTTGGGATCGGGAAAATAGATAGTTGATAGAAACTGGGGGGGGCAGGATGTAAAGCTTTTACCAGTCCCTGGTCCCCAGTCCCTGTATTTTATGGAGGAATTAATGGATATACTTGGTAACTGGAAACGCTCGCACTACTGCGGCGAGTTGAATGCACAGCATATAGGCAGCGAGGTGGTGCTGATGGGATGGGCGCTGCGTCGCCGTGACCATGGCGGTTTGATCTTTATCGACCTGCGTGACCGCGAGGGCATCGCCCAGATCGTCTTTGACCCTGAGGTCAATGCCGATGCGCATGCCATTGCTGAAACCGTCAGAAGCGAGTTCGTGCTGGCCGTCAAGGGCAAGGTTATTCCACGTCCCGATGGCACCGTCAACCCCAATATGAAAACGGGCGAGGTGGAAATCCAGGTGCTGGAGTGCAAACTGCTCAATCGCTCCAAGGCATTGCCGTTCATGCTGGATGAATTCAGCGAAGTCAACGAGAACATCCGCCTCAAGCATCGCTATCTGGACCTGCGTCGTCCGCAGTTGCAGAACAATCTGATACTGCGTTCAAAAGTGGCCCAGCTGACCAGATCATATCTCAGTGATAACGGGTTCATCGAGATTGAAACCCCCTTCCTGACCAAATCCACCCCGGAAGGCGCCAGGGACTTTCTGGTGCCATCCCGCATCAACCAGGGCTGTTTCTATGCCCTGCCGCAGTCCCCGCAAATCTTCAAACAGATTCTGATGGTTTCCGGTTTTGATCGTTATTTCCAGATTGTACGCTGTTTCCGTGACGAGGATCTGCGGGCAGACCGTCAACCGGAATTTACCCAGATTGACTGCGAAATGTCCTTTATCGACCGTGAAGATATCATTACGGTGATGGAGGGGCTGATTGCCAAGGTGTTTGCCGAGACCAAAGGTGCACAGGTCCAGCTGCCGGTGGAGCGGATTACCTATGCCGATGCCATCAGACGTTTTGGTGTCGATAATCCGGACATGCGTTTCGGCATGGAACTGTGTGACCTGACCGACATTGTCAAAGGTTCCGGTTTCAAGGTCTTTGCTGACGTGGCTGACAAGGGTGGCATCATCAAAGGCATTAACGCCAAAGGTTGTGCCCGTTTCTCACGCAAGGAAATCGACGATTTGACAGAGTTCGTCAAGATTTATGGCGCCAAGGGGCTGGCCTATGTGAAGATCGAAAATGGAGAATGGCACTCGCCGATCGCCAAGTTCTTTACTGCTGATGAAATCAAGTGCCTTAATGATGCCTTTGCCGCCGATGAAGGGGATTTGCTCTTCTTTGTGGCGGACAAGCCCAAGGTTGTCCACGACGCATTAGGCAAACTGCGCAATCAGCTGGCCTCTATTCTGGGGCTTGCCAACAAGGATGAATTCCGTTTTGTCTGGGTCACGGAATTTCCGCTGCTGGAATGGGACGAGGACGAGAAACGCTGGTGCGCCGTGCATCATCCCTTCACGGCGCCTATGGATGAAGATCTGCAGTATCTGGACACCGATCCGGGGCGCTGCCGCGCCAAGGCCTACGACCTGGTGCTCAACGGCAACGAGATCGGCGGCGGTTCAATCAGGATTCACCAGGAACAGGTACAGTCTAAAATGTTCCAGCTTCTGGGGCTTTCCGAGGAGGATGCCCGTTCCAAGTTCGGCTTCCTGCTGGATGCCCTGGAATTTGGCACACCGCCGCATGGCGGTATCGCGTTTGGTCTGGACCGTATTATCATGCTGCTTACCGGCAGTGATTCTATCCGTGACGTAATCGCATTCCCCAAAACCCAGCGAGGCACCTGCATGATGTCCGAGGCCCCTTCAGCAGTAGAAAACAAGCAGCTGCGTGAACTGGGTATCCGTCTGGCGGAAAAGCAGAGATAAGTTCAATAGCTATGCGCAACCTGATGCTTTTAGCGATAGCAACGACGCTCCTGATGCTGTCGGGCTGTTCTGCTCCGTCACCATTATGGCGGCAGAAAGCACAGGAGCATATCAGCAAGCTGGATACACAGGAGGCCGCCAAGCTGTTTCCTGATGAGCGCCGCAGTATCATGGAGGTATTCAGCAAGGCTGAGGCGCTGTTTCAGGCGGATGAGGTGGAGGCCGCCGACCCCCTTTATCAGATGACCATCCAGAAAGCCGCACTGCTGGAGACTTCTGTCAAGATCCTGAAGAACAGGCAGCACCTAGAAGCAAAGCGCAAGGCCGAGGCTGAAGCGCTGCGAAAAAAGGAAGAAAAACTGCTGCAGGAGGCTGCAAAGGCTGAGTCCCGTCTTGATGATGCTGAAGAGCCTGATGAAGAGGTGGAACCGCCGCTTATAAGTACGGTCCCCAAAAAGAAAACAGCCGTCAAAGAGGTTGTGAAACCCAAACCTGCCACCTATACAGTCCGCCGCGGTGAGACCCTGCCGCAGATAGCGGCCAGGAATGAGATATACAATGATTCCTCCATGTGGCCGTTAATCTATCGGGCCAACAGGGATCAGATCAGGGACCCCAAGCGGCTGTGGCCGGGGCAGGTGTTGAAGATACCACGCAGTTCAGGGCGTGTGCAGTCCTCAAACGGCAGACGCTAGTCTGACCAGCAGATAACAGCGTTATTACGCCGGTTCAGCTGCGCTGTCTTTCCCAGTTTTTGCTTGACACTGCTGCTGCTTTTTCTTAGTGTTTTTTGCCCTATCAGTAAAGTCTGCAATCAGCTGACAGCCGTATCCTAGATGGCTAACAGCCGGTATAAAATTTCTTTACCGGCGTCTTTTCAGGAAAGGAACAGCAATGGCATATAAATATATCAAGATCCCGGCAGGGGAAAAGATTACCATGGGCAGCGATGGCCGACTCAATGTACCTGATCAGCCGGTAATCCCTTTTATCGAGGGTGACGGCACCGGATCGGATATCTGGAAGGCGTCTGTGCGTGTCTTTGATGCCGCTGTGGAAAAGGCTTATAGCGGTCGCAGAAAGATCAGCTGGATGGAGGTCTACGCCGGTGAAAAGTCCTTCAACATGTTCAAGGACGAGATGGGGGCCAATGCCTGGCTGCCGGATGAGACGGTGGAGGCCTATCGTGAATTTCTGGTGGGCATCAAGGGCCCTTTGACCACACCGATTGGCGGCGGCATACGTTCCCTGAACGTGGCCTTGCGCCAGTTACTTGATCTGTATGTCTGTCTGCGGCCGGTCAGGTATTTCCAGGGGGTGCCTTCTCCGGTAAAAAGGCCTCAGGATGTGGATATGGTTATCTTCCGCGAAAATACGGAGGATATCTATGCCGGCATCGAATGGTCGCAGGGCAGCCAGGAATGTGAAAAGCTGAAGCGGTTCCTGCTGGACGATATGAAGGTTACCAAGATCCGTTTTCCCGATACAGTTGCCCTAGGGGTGAAACCTATATCCCGGGAAGGTTCGGAGCGGCTGGTGCGTGCCGCTATCGAGTTTGCCCTGCGCCATCAGAGGCGCTCTGTGACATTGGTGCACAAGGGCAATATCATGAAATTCACGGAAGGGGCCTTTAAGGACTGGGGCTACGCCGTGGCTGTCACAGAGTTCCGCAGTCAGGTTGTTACCGAACGGGAAAGCTGGATCATTGACAACCAGGATCGCAATCCCGCATTGTCTGTGGAGAATAATGCCAGGCTGATCGAGCCGGGCTATGACATGATGACGGCCAAACAGCAGGGTGATCTGCAGGCTGAGGTGGCCAGGGGGCTTGCACTGATGCCAAGCCATGGCCAGGGACGCTGGAAGCAGCTGCTGATGATCCGGGATTCCATCGCGGATATCACCCTGCAACAGGTGCTGACTCGACCAAAAGAGTTTGATGTGATCGCCACCATGAACCTGGAGGGGGATTTCCTCTCTGACGCATTGGCAGCCCAGGTAGGTGGAATCGGTATCGCGCCCGGAGCAAATATTAACTATCTTAGTGGACACGCCATCTTTGAGGCTACACATGGCACAGCGCCCAAATATGCCAATCTGGACAAGGTCAACCCCGGATCAGTGATCCTCTCCGGCGTCATGATGTTGGAACATCTGGGGTGGCAGGAAGCGGCGGATATGATTATCACAGCCATCGACAAGACCATCGGCCAGAAAAAGGTTACCTATGACTTTGAGCGTTTGATGGAAGGCGCAACATTGATGAGCTGTTCCGGATTTGCCGACGTGCTGATTGAAAACATGCCTTAGTGCTGTGCGGCGCAATCCGGTTTGAAAAAGGCAGTTGCAGGATCGTTTCAACACATAGTTGCACTTCTGCGACAGATTGCCGCATATTGATGCCTTGAACGCGGAAGAAGGGTGTGTACCCTTCTTTTGCTGTTTATACCCCCACGTTGATAAAACAGTTTTTTAGTTTTGGAGCGTATTATATGGCTAAGGCAACACCAAAAATCGAGATTATCGAAAAATACTGCAAGGGATGTCATATTTGCGTTGAGTTTTGTCCCAAGCAGGTGTTGGAAATGAAGGGTGTTGTTGTTTCGGTAAAAAGTCCGGAGGCATGCATCGCCTGTATGCAGTGCGAACTCAGGTGTCCTGATTTTGCCATAAAAGTCTTCACTGAATAACCTTCGCAGGAGCTTTCCGTGTCAAATAAAGTTGCTTTTTTACAGGGGAATGAAGCGGCAGCGTATGGAGCACTGTATGCTGGATGCAGTTTTTTTGCCGGATATCCGATCACCCCTTCCACGGAAGTGGCCGAAATCATGGCGGCAGAACTGCCCAAAAATGGTGGCAAGTTTATCCAGATGGAGGACGAGATCGGCTCCATGGCCGCCTGTCTTGGCGCATCGCTGGCTGGGGCCAAGGTGCTTACAGCCACATCGGGGCCGGGATTGTCGCTCAAGCAGGAACTGATCGGTTATGCCTGCATGGCCGAGATCCCCTGTGTGGTCATCAATGTAATGCGCGGCGGTCCTTCCACCGGTATGCCGACCGGCCCAAGCCAGGCAGATGTCATGGCGGCCCGTTGGGGTACCCATGGTGATCACCCCGCCATCTGTCTGGTACCTTCATCGGTACAGGAATATTTTGAAGACACGGTGCGGGCCATGAATCTGGCCGAAAAGTACCGTACAGCGGTGATGGTCATGCCGGACGAGATCGTCGCCCATATGCGTGAACGCTTCGTCTTTCCGGAGCCGGGAGAGCTGGAGGTCGTCAATCGCACCGCCCCAAGTGTCCCCCCTGAGCAGTACAAACCTTACGATACATCATTTGGTGACGTACCACCGCTGGCCGCATTTGGCTCCGGCTACAGGTTCCATGTGACTGGCCTGAACAAGATGCAGGACGGTTTCCCTACCACCAAGGCCGAAGTTGTGCAGGCAGAGGAGGAGCGTCTGCTGCGCAAGGTTGATGCCAATGTCGATGACATCGTTACCTTTGAGGAATACTGTCTGGATGATGCCGAAGTTGTGGTGGTGGCTTTCGGATCCACATCCAGGTCGGCCCGTTACGCGGTGAATGTGGCCCGCCAGCAGGGGATCAAGGTCGGTATGTTCCGTATCCGCACCTTTTGGCCATTTCCTGATAAGCAGATACAGAGACTGGCCCAAACCGCCAGGTCGTTCATTGTGCCGGAGATGAATCTGGGCATGTGCATGCGCGAGGTGCAGCGCTGCGTTGAGGGCAAGGCGCCTGTGAATGGCATTTTCCGCGTTGATGGAGAGCCAATCACACCGGACAATATCCTCGTTAAGATAAATGAGGTAACCTGATATGGCATTTGACTACGATAAATATGTCCGTCCCGGCAAGCTGCCGCATCTGTGGTGTCCGGGTTGCGGGCACGGCATCATCATGAAGGGGCTGATCCGGGCCATGGATGCCCTGCAGCTTGATAAAGACAATACGGCCCTGATATCAGGTATCGGCTGTGCTTCACGGCTGACCGGCTATATGGACTGCTGTACGCTCCACACGGCCCATGGACGCGCGGTGGCCTTTGCCACCGGCATCAAGATGGTGCGCCCGGAGATGAATGTCATTATTGTCGGCGGTGATGGTGATGGCATGGCCATCGGCGGCAATCACTTCATTCATGCCTGTCGTCGTAATATCGACATGACCTACATTGTCATGAACAACTATATTTACGGCATGACCGGCGGGCAGTTTTCGCCGACAACCCCGACCGGCAAGAAGGCCTCAACCACGCCATACGGCAATCCTGATCCTACGTTTGACACGGTCAAGCTGGCTATCGGCGCCGGGGCCACATTCGTTGCCCGCGGAACCGCTTATAATGCCGGACAGATTGACAAACTGATTGTAGAAGCCATCAACCACAAGGGGTTTTCCGTGGTGGAGATACTGGATGACTGCCCGACCAACTATGGTCGCCGCAATCGCTACCGTTCGGTGATCGAAATGATGCGGCACATGCGGGACTGCGCTGTTCCGGTCAAGGCCGCAACGGCAATGAGCGCTGAGCAGCTGGAAGGCAAGATTATCACCGGAGTCTTGCATCAGGAGCAACGCCCTGAATACCTAGCTGAGTATGACAAGGTCATTCAGGCTGCCCGGAGTTTGAAACAGAGCTAAGGAGATGTTGCATGTCCAGATATGAACTCAGATTTACCGGTTCAGGCGGTCAGGGGCTGATTACCGCCGGTATCATCATGGCCAAGACAGCCTCCATATTTGAGGGTAAGCAGGCGGTGCAGTCACAGAGCTACGGACCTGAGGCGCGTGGAGGCGCTTCCAAGTCCGAGGTGATCATCTCTGATGAACCTATTGATTATCCCAAGGTGACCAAGTGTGACGCTCTGCTGGCCATGACCCAGCAGGCGTGCGACAAGTACAGCGCTGACCTGAAGCAGGGGGGGATGCTGCTGGTTGACTCGGAGATGGTGAAACAGCTGCCCAGCGGCAATTTCAAGACGGTTGCCCTGCCGATCATCAGCACAGCTAAAAATGACGTGGGACGCGAGATCGTGGCCAATATCGTTGCCCTGGGGGCCATGGTGGCCATGACCGGCATCGTGTCACGTGATAAAGCCGAACAGGCGGTTGTGTCCAGCGTGCCCGAGGCGTTTGTGGAGCTTAACAGAAAGGCGTTTAACGCGGGCTTTGAGAAAGCCGCAGCGGTGCTGGGTTCCTGACCATTTGCAAAAAGGTGTTTCATCGGATCAATCGCAAAACTGACAGATAGCAATATGTTTTATTCAAGGTGGTAGCTAAATGGGATGCCCGGATTGTCCTGATCGCTATTGTTTAAGCCGCTGAAACCGTCAACAGACGGGGGGAGCGGCTTTTTTTTGTTCAACGATGGATGGCATCATATCTTGGTTCGAAAAGGAGGGACAGATGTCAACAGGGTTACAGATCAACGGGAATACTGCAGAAAACGGCAGCGCTGCAGGGGGCGGATTGGCCAGGGCTTTAATGGCACACTATGGTCTGGTGGTTGCCATCATGGCACTGGTGATAATTGTGTCATTGCCAACACCGGACAAACTGACGGTGGCCGGGCATCATATGCTGGGCATCCTTGTGTTTGCTGTGATCATCTGGATGACTGAGGCGGTGCCGTATCCGGTCAGCGCCGTCATCATCACCACCCTGACCACCTTCATGTTAGGTTTTGCACCCAGTGTGGCTGATCCGAGCAAGATGCTCGGTACAAGCAAGGGATTGTCCATGGCCCTGTCCGGTTTCAGTAACACCGCCTGGGCATTGGTGGGGGGGGCCTTGTTCCTGGCAGCAGCCATGACCAAGACCGGCCTGGACAAGCGTATCGCGCTGCTGGTGCTTTCCAAGGTGGGGGCCAAGACCAATCGCGTGCTGATGGGGGTGATTTTTGTCGGATTTCTGCTGAGTTTCTTCATACCCAGCACGACGGCGCGTGTTTCCTGTATGGTGCCGATTGTCATGGGCATCATTGTCGCTTTCGGCGTAGACCTGAAAAGCCGTTTTGCCGCCATCCTGATGATTGCTGTGGCTCAGGCCGATAGTCTCTGGAACGTGGGCATCAAGACAGCGGCTGCCCAGAACATGGTGGCGGTCAGCTTCATTGAAAAGCAGCTGGGTGTAAATATCTCCTGGCTGGACTGGTTCATCGCTGCTGCGCCGTTCTCGGCGATCATGTCGGTGCTGCTTTACTATGTGCTGATCAAGATGATGCCTCCGGAAAAGAGTGAGATTGAGGGGGGCAAGGAGATTGTTGCCAAGGCGCTGCAGGATTTGGGCCCCATGAGCACTGACGAGAAAAAACTGATGTTTATATCGATGCTGCTGCTGTTTTTCTGGGCTACGGAAAAAATCGTCCATCCCTTTGATACCTCGACCACGACCATCAGTGCCGTGATGCTGATGCTGCTACCGGTAGTAGGCGTGATGACCTGGAAGGAGAGTCAGAGCCTGATACCCTGGGGCACACTGGCGCTGTTCGGGGTCGGCATCAGCCTTGGTTCAGCGTTGCTCTCCACCAAGGCGGCCACCTGGCTGGCCAATTTCATTGTAACCAGCTTTGGACTACAGACGGCTACCGCCTTGACCATCCTGGCCATCATGGCCGCCTTCCTGATAATTATCCACTTAGGCTTTGCCAGTGCGACCGGCCTGGCAGCCGCCATGATCCCGATCATCATCGCCGTGCTGCAGAGCGTAAAAACACCCGGCATCCATGTGGTCGGTCTGACCATGATCCTGCAGTACGTGGTCAGCTTTGGATTCATCCTGCCGGTCAACGCCCCTCAGAATATGGTGGCTTATGGCACAGACACCTTTGAGGTCAAGGACTTTGTCAAGACCGGCATACCGTTAACCATCATCGCTTACCTGCTGATTTTGGCCTTGGGGGCGACTTACTGGAAATGGCTCGGCTATGTCTGATATGCAAAACTATTGCGGAGCCGGTCTGGTTGGCTGTCTGAATTCTGGTTTCCTTGCAAAGTTATGCAAGAGTCTGTTTACACGTTTTGATGCTTATATGTGAGAGTAACCGTTAAAAGGAATGCATATGAAATACGCCAGTCTGGAAGGAGCTGAGTTCAGTCAGCCCATTGGCAAGATTGTCTGTATCGGCAGAAACTATGTGGAACATATCCGGGAATTGGGCAACGAAACGCCGCAGTCGCCGGTGCTGTTCATCAAGCCGACTACTTCAGTTGTTTATGATGGCGGAAAGGTGGTCATACCAGGCTATTCCAAAGAGTGCCACCATGAGGCCGAGCTGGCTCTGCTGATTGGCAAGGGGGGCAGCGGCATTGCGCCTGAGGATGTCATGACTCATATTGCCGGCTTCGGTGTGGCCATTGACCTGACCCTGCGGGATGTGCAGGCCGGATTGAAACAGAAAGGGCTACCGTGGGAGATCGCCAAGGGGTTTGATACGGCCTGTCCGCTGTCCGGATTTACAGCTGTGGAAAAGGTGCCGGATCCGCACAATCTGCGTATCCGGCTCTGGGTAAACGACGAACTGCGCCAGGATGGCAGCACGGCACTGATGATCCACCGGATTCCTGAAATGGTCAGTTATATGTCTGGCATCTTTACGCTGGAGGCGGGAGATATCATTCTGACCGGCACGCCGGCCGGTGTGGGGCCGCTATTTAGCGGCGACAGGGTGACGGCGGAGGTTGAACAGGTGGGCAGGGTGACGGTGCAGGTGATATAGCGTTGACCGTTGGCCGACAGGTTGCGGATGGTATTAGGTTTATTCAACGGCAACCACAAAACAGCCGGGGAACTGCCCCTGCTCATAACGGTCCTGAGCAGCCTGCGCCTCCTTGAGTGAGCCGTAGCGGCCGCTTCTGACCCGGTAGAATTTCTTGCCGCCAACGTAGGCCTCCTGCACATCGCCGCTGCCGTACTTGCGTTTCAGCTCTGCGGCGTAGCGGTAGGCGTTTTCGCGTATGGTAAATGCGCCAACCTGCAGGGTGAAGTTGCCAGAATCGTAGCTGGCAGGCTGTCTGTATGCTGAGGTGCTGGAGTCGGATTCAGATTTGTACCCCAGAGCAGTCAGCCTGACCGGCGCCAATCCTTCCTGCAGTATCCCCAGCTTTTCAGCCGCTGCCGTGGACAGGTCGACAATGCGATTGCGCACGAACGGGCCGCGGTCATTGATGCGCACAACCACTTCCCGATTGGTCCTCTTGTGCTGCACCCTGACATAGACACCCATGGGCAGGGTCTTGTGTGCCGCTGTCATGGCGTGCATGTTGAAAGTTTCGCCACTGCTGGTCTTGCGGCCGTGAAACTTGCGGCCATAGCTGCTGGCAATACCGTCCTGCACAAAACCTTCGTGGGTGGCCAGCGGTTCGTAGCGTTTGCCGTTAACCGTGTATGGACGCTGGGTGGCCTTGGTCGGCCTGGTCTGGCTGTAACTGCTTTCGCTGCTTTCACGCCTGGGGGCAGAGGCACATGCCGACAGCAGCAGAAAGGGGATGACGGCGCTAAGATAAAGTGCGGTTCTATTGGTCATGAATAATTGCATGCCGTATGTCTAACATATCTTCATAATAAAATCATCAATAATTTCAAATAGGTTCATGATAAGGCAATGGTTGTACAGGGGCATTCCTGCTTTGACAATCCTGCAATTTTAAGTCATTATTTCTACCCACTCAACTTTCACGGAGACCACATGCAGGAGCGCACAATTACACCGGAAAAAAGCGAAGACGATCTGCAGTTTGATGCCACACTGCGCCCCCGTGCACTGGATGACTATATCGGGCAGGAGAAGATCAAGGGGAATCTGCGATTGTTCATCGAGGCGGCGCGGGGTAGGGGAGAAGCCCTGGACCATGTGCTGCTCTACGGCCCCCCCGGTCTGGGCAAGACTACACTGGCCAATATCATTGCCTGTGAAATGGGTGTAAACATCAAATCCACCTCAGGCCCGGTGATCGAACGCCCCGGTGATCTGGCTGCCATTCTGACCAATCTGGAACCGCACGACGTGCTCTTTATTGACGAGATCCACCGGTTGTCGCACGTGGTGGAAGAGATCCTTTACCCGGCCATGGAAGATTTTCAGCTGGATATCATCATCGGTCAGGGGCCCAGCGCCCGCTCCATCAAACTGGATCTGCCCAAATTTACCCTGGTGGGGGCCACCACTCGGGCTGGCCTGCTCTCGTCTCCGCTGCGCGACCGCTTCGGCGTGATTTCGCGCCTGGAATTTTATACCGATCAAGAACTGGCCACCATTATCACCCGTTCTTCCAGCATATTGGGGATGGAAATTGAATCGCAGGGGGCACTGGAACTAGCCCGCCGCAGTCGCGGCACACCGCGTATCGCCAATCGGCTGCTGCGCAGGGTGCGCGACTTTGCCCAGGTCCGGGCCGGCGGCGTGATTACCCGTCAGGTCGTGCAAGATACCCTCAAACTGCTGGAGATAGACGAGAAGGGGTTTGACTATATGGACCGGATCATTCTGCTGACCATCATCGACAAGTTTGGCGGCGGACCGGTCGGATTGGACACTATTGCCGCCGCGATCAGCGAGGAGAGCGACACTATTGAGGATGTGTATGAACCCTATCTGATCCAGAACGGTTTCCTCAACCGCACCCCGCGTGGACGGGTGGCCACCATCGCTGCATACCAGCATTTTGGGCGCATTGCACCTGACAGTGCCCAGGTCAGGCTTTTCTGACCATGCAGCAGATCTTTGATTTTCCGGTATCCCCGGACTGCACCTTTGACTGCTTTGTCTCCTGTGATGGAAATGCCGCTGCACTGGAGTTTGCACGCAAGGTCATCGATCCGGCCGAGGCGGATAAACTGCTATATCTGCACGGCCCGTCCGGGTCAGGCAAGAGCCATCTGCTTAAAGCGGTCAGCCGGGCCATCAGTGACTTAACGGGGCAATCGTCGCCATATCTCTCCTGTTGTGACCCATTTACCGTGGAAGAGCTGGTTAAAACCTTTGAAGATGCTCCAGCCCTGCTGGTTGACGATATCCATCTGCTGCCTGATCTGCCGGAATACCGGGCGGCCCTGTGGCAGATATTCAATGACTTCTACATCTCCGCTCGACCGGTGGTTATGGCGGGATTGCACCCGCCCCGCCAGCTGCCGCATATGGACGATCATCTTATTTCGCGACTGCTCTGGGGGCTTGTTGCCCGTATTGACGCCTCGGACGACCATTCCCGCCACATGATCCTCAAGAAGGTCGCCGATGATCGTCAGGTACGGGTGCCGGATGACGTGGTTGACTATATTTTGATGACCTCGGGTCGGGAGGTTGGCGAACTGATTGCCAACTTTGAATCCATCTACCGCCTGTCCCTTGCCGAAAAACGGAGGATTACCCTCCCGCTTGCCAGGGAGGCCCGCGAACGCTGCAGCTCGGGGAGGGCAGAGCCATGAGTCCTTATCGTAACCGCTTGAAAACCCCGGAAGAGGTTGAGCTGGACAGGAAGCGCGAAGAGTTGGCCCAGCTGCAGCAGGAACTGGTTAATCTTGAGCATGTGTTTCTCAATCTGAAGGCAGAGATCAGGGCCTTTGAGCAGCGTTATGAAAGTGTCCTTGGTGGTCGCATCAGCGAACTGGAAGACCTGGAGTGGCAACTCAAAGGTTTTCATGAAAATGCCAAGCCGGAGAAGACCGCAGAATGCAGGGATAGTGAAGAGGTGTTCAATCAGTTCCACAGTGTCACCGATCTGCTGGATGAAGAAGATACACAACCAGTGGATGAGCGCCGCAAAAGCCTCAAGGAGTTGTACCGCGAGGTGGCCAAGGCTGTGCATCCGGATCTGGCCACCGACGAAGAAGACCGTCAGCGCAGGCAGGAGCTGATGTCGTTTGCCAATCAGGCCTATGCTGCCGGAAACCGCAGCGCCCTGGAAGATATCCTGTCAGACCTGGAGCTGGCCCCTGACCCTGAAGAGCAGGAAAATGTGGCTCTGGAACTGGTCAGGGTAATCCGGCAGATCGCCCGTGTCAGGCAGAACATCCATGCTCAGCAGCTGCGTATTGAAGAGCTCAAGTCCACGGATATCTATCAGTTCAAGCTCAAGGTTGATGACGCCGAGGTGGATGGCATCAATCTGATGGCAGAGATGGCCGCCACCGTCGATCTTGATATCTCTAAAACCAAGAGGCGCCTGGCTGCGCTGCGCGGCGAGGAAGATACCCAGGATGAACTTAAATTTGCCGAAACCCGCATCATCCGTTTCCCGGCGAACAGGTTCTGCGGCATGTTGTTTGAACGCAACCGCGGGTCGGTGGATTATCGTGACTGGAAGCGGCTGGGGCGTGCCCAGGGGGCGCGGGAGGTCTTTCTGGACAAGGCCATCCGTCTGGATGTGCATGGCAACGGCGAAACCGATATCGGCTTTCTGGAGCAGATGCAGCCGGACGACTTTCAGGCGCTGTTCATGTATGACGTGGACGACAGCGCCTTGCAATACCTACATCATCTTAAGGGGCTGGAAGAGCTCTATCTGTCAAATACCACCATCAGTGATAACGGACTACGCCAACTTTCACATCTGGACGGATTGAAGCGACTGTATATCTATCACACCGCTATCGGCGACCAGGGGTTGGACAATCTGGCAAACCTGAAAAGGCTGAAGTGGCTGACTTGCAGCGGCACCGCCATCACTGAGGCGGGGCTGAACAGCTTTCGCCAGAAACTGCCCGACTGCAAGGCGGTCAGCTTTGAATGGCGGCACGGCAAGTAGTAAATTTAATCTTCTTGTCAGCTGATGCTGATAATTCCCTCTGCTACGGCAAACTCCACAAACTCCCGGGCATCGTCCCAGGACATCCCTGCCTTTTTGACAATCTCTCCGCAAGGGGTGCGTCCATCCAGCATCTTCAACAGCCGATAGTACGGCTCGATTATGGATTCGGTGTAGATGCCGCCATCCGGTCCTTTGTAGATCAGTGCCCATGAACCGCTTTTGCTTACGCTGCCGCAGAAGCTGCGCAGGTCCGGTCCGGCTGCTTCCAGTATGTCCAGTATTTCGTAATTGAATACGGCCAGCTGGGCTGACGGGGAGAGTTTTGCCGAGCATTTGTGCAACTGCCCTGTTTTTGACATTTTAGGTTTGGCTGGCTGCGAGGCGAACAGCGCGGCGGCGTAGTGGTAGTGGTAATCGGCCAGATCAAGCGCCAGCGGCAGCATGCGCCTGAATTTGCCTGCGGCAAAGGCCTCCTTCAGGAACGAGCGTTGCATCTGCCAGATGCTGTGGTCATCCAGGTCCGATTCGCTGACTACATGAGGCTGGTTTTCTTTCAACCACTGGCCGAATCGTTCCAGAAACTGTGAGGGCTTCAGCCCCAGCGCCTTGACTACGGCGTTGAACCAGGCGACGGCCTTGCCGCGGGTATAGAAGATGTCGCAGGCATTGGCCAGCTGCCGGGCTTTACGCATATCATCTTCGCTGAAACCTGGTGCGGAGATGAGCGTGTAGGGCGGGGCGGGCAGGTGCAGCAGGCCGATGGCATCGCTGCGCTTTGCCAGGGCCGTGCCGGGGAGTACGGCCAGTGGGAAGATGTCCAGATGGTTGGGGTAGAGTGACAGGGCGAAGTCCAGGCTGGCGGCAAATCCTTGCAGGGTGTCGCCGGGCAGGCCGTACATCAGGTCAAAGCCGAATACGGCGCCGCTGCTGTTGAGCAGGCTGATTTTCTTGCGGAAGTCAGCCGGGTTGAAGATACGGTTGACGGATTTCAGCACCTGCGGGTCGGCGCTTTGCAGCCCGATCTGCAGGGAGCAGGGAATTTGGGCAAACAGGTTGGACATCTGGCTGTCGATGAACTCGCTGCGCACCTCGAAATGGAAGTGGATGTGGGAGGCGATGCGGGCGATCATCTTCAGGATGGTCTTGGCGCGCTGGGCATCCTGATTAAAGGTGGAATCCAGCACGAAGATCTGTTCGACGCCTGACCGGGCGAACAGCTTCAGTTCTGCTTCCAGCCGTTCTTGGGGGAACCGCCGGACACCGCGGGTGCCTCTGGAGTCGAAACAGAAGTCGCAGGCAAAGCCGCAGCCCCGGGAGAGTTGCCAGAGAATGCCCTTGTAGTCGGCTGTGTTCAGTGTGCCGTCCAGCCAGGGGGAGGGGATGGCGGCGAGATCGTCCAGCGGTTTTGAAGGGCCCCGGACCACAGTCTCTTCTCCAGATATGGCCAGACCGGGGATGCCTTCAAGCGGCTGTCCGACCTGCATGGCCTGGCATGCAGCGCTAAAAGGAACTTCACCCTCGCCGATGACGACAAAATCATAAGGGGCGTCTTTCATAATGCCGGCCGGATCGGCGGTGACTTCCGGTCCACCGCAGAACAGCTTGACAGCGGGCATGGCCTTTCTCAGTTCTACTGCGATCTGATTGCAGAGCTGCCGGTTCCATGTGTAGACGGAAAAGCCGATTGCGTCCGGTCTGGTCTGTGCCAGTTGCGCAGCGCTCGAAACGGCATCATCGCCCAGATAGAGCTCCCTGATCTGTATGTCCGGCTGATTGTCTTTTGGCAGGGTATGGCGCAAGAAGCATTGCAGAAAGGCATTGGCTAGCGGCACTGCTTGGGGTGATGGGCAGGTGTGTATGGATAGCAGGACTATTTTCAACAGCTGTCCTTTCGGATGTGGTGATGGTTTTGATCTGTTACGGTATAGCATCCGGATATGGGCAGCTTCAAGGCTTATCTGGTGGTCGAGCCTCTTGCAGATCTATTGCGGAACCGTCTACTTTGTTGCCGCTCGTTCAAAAGTTCGACGTACGGCCCTCATCATATCCTTCTCCCAGCCCTCTCTCTATCTCTCTCCCAGGGGGAGAGAGCATTCCTTGATTCCCCCCTTTATGGGGGGAAGATAGAAGGGGGGAACTGGAGAGGGTGGCCAAAGGCCAGGTGAGGGGCCGCCTCGTTTTTTCACTCGCTTGGCGGTGTATCCCGGCTTCCTTATGACGTTTTGCCAGAGGCTAGGCGTGCAGCGGTTAAAGTTACAACGAAGGGGCGGATAGATGGCCTGGGGATGCCGCGCCGGACATTTCCTCGGTCTGAGTGGCTTCAGCAGGTAGGTAGATATGGAAGGTGGTGCCCAGCCCGGGAATGGAGTCGGCCAGCAGGGCGCCGTTGTGCTTGGTGATAATGGCGTGGCAGATGGCCAAGCCCAGCCCCAGCCCCTTGCGGCTGTCAATTTCCTTGGTGGTAAAGTACGGATCGAAGATGCGGTGCATATGTTCGGGTGGTATGCCGGCGCCGCTGTCAGTGAAGGAGATGTGCATGTAGAGACCTGCGGCCAGGTTGAGGCCGTCTTCACTGCTGATACTTCTCTCTCTAACGGAGATGGCAAGTTCTCCCGAGTCAGGCATGGCTTCCAGAGCGTTTGTTGCCAGACGCCTGACGACCTGCTGCATCTGTGTTTTATCGTATTTTACCAGCAAAGGTGCCGGGCTGTTGTTAAATTTGACGCTGATATGTGTATCTTTCAGTGTTTCTGTAACGGACTCTTCAATTAGTGGCTCCAGTACGCTGGCCTCTGTTGCAGAGATGTCTCCGCGTGAGAGTGAAAGCAGCAGGTGTCCCAGATCACTGGCCTGCCAGGCGATTTTTTCCATGGTGTTCAGATATTCGGCGGTGTCACTGTCTGCGTCTGTATCGAGTTTTGTCAATGCGATGAAGCCCAGCATGGCCTGAATCAGGTTGTTGAAATCATGGGCCATTCCGCCGGCAAGCATGCCGATGGACTCCATTTTTTGCGCCTGTCGCAGTTGTTCTATCAGGAGGGTTTGCTGTTGCTCGGCAGATTTGCGTTCCGTTATGTCGGTGAAGTATCCGTGCCAGAGTACGCTGCCATCTTCAAGCAGTTGAGGCTTGGCATCTCCCTGGCACCAGCGTTCTCCTTTCTTGGGAAATATGCCGCGGAATTCAAAGTGCC
>Ga0302250_1000283_pt1 | contig 57133 bp, 54 predicted proteins | sample AAG_RA_Asp_MG_FD_193536 | JGI IMG/M metagenome (GOLD analysis project Ga0302250, IMG submission 193536) | Enriched activated sludge microbial communities from anaerobic digester in WTTP, New Holstein, Wisconsin, United States - AAG_RA_Asp | ecosystem: Engineered > Bioreactor > Anaerobic >...
CCGGGCAGATAACAGCAATACCAATAACTACTATGCCACTGTCCCGGCAGGAGTACCCATCGTAATCCCCGTTTACAGCCAGCGAACCTTCTATATCCGAAGGGCGGTTGCCGGAACAGCGAGTGTAGCCAACCTCATCTTTTACAAGCTATAAGGAGCATCAATGGACTTCATTATCAACAACCAAGCCTTCATCCTCGGACTGCTGACTACCATCATCGTCTGGATCATTTTCCGCATTACGGGCAAGAGTCTGGACAAGACCAAGATCAATTCCGCTCTGGCGATCATCCTGGATATCATCCAGGATATCAAGATCAACCCTGCCACCAAGGACCTCGATGACTATGCCAAGAAGCAGTTGGCAGTGGAGAGGGCTACCAAGAGTCTCCCTGCCAAGCAGACCAGTCTGGTTATGAAGGTGTTCGGCACCCTTGGGGGAGCTATCGAATACGTCTTCCACAACCGCAAGTGGCTGTTCTCTATCGGTAAAGCCATCAAGGGAGTGTTCTGATGCCTCAGCCCATTCAACCGCCTACTTATCCGGCTCCCATGGTGGAGTCGGATATGCTGTTCAATGCCCTAGTTGACGTTATGGCGGCAGATGATATCTACTTCGGGATAGGTAGCTATACCGAGACGGATATCGCCACCCTCTATGCGACTCAAGGCGCAGTGAAAACCGAACTGAGCACCAACTTCGACCTGATGGGAGAACTGGCTGAGAAGCCAGGTAAGACCGACTCCAAGATCACCAAGCTCAAGACCCGTAACTATACCTTGCCCGGGAAGCGAACCTCTACTGCTGAACTGAGCATCGTAGGTCTTTCCAACAAGCAGAAGAACTTCCTCGAAAGCAGCTTGTTCATGGGACGTAACACCACCATCGTAGTAGTCTCCAAAGGCTTTGACCGGGTAGTGATATTCAATGGACTGCGCTGGACAGTAGACTGGTCGGGAGAAGCTGACGGGCTGTTCTCGGTAGTCATCTCCACCGAGTTCTCCGGCATCACCAACGGCAAGATCTTTGTCCTCAAGGACATTCCTGCCGGAACCTAAGTAAACCAGTAATCATCAACCAATAAGGACAAGAAAATGGATTGCCAATGTAAACCTGAAATCAAAGACAAAATTGATAGTGTACATGAAGAGATCTACGGCAACGGAAACAGCAATAACTCATTGGTGACCAGAATGGCGAGGGTGGAGACGAATATGAAGATACTGCTAACCGTCTCCACCTCGCAATTCCTGCTCTTACTCGGCATTGCCCTCGAAATGTTCTTTGGTAAATAAGAAAAGGATTATTCTATGAAGCGAGAACCCAAACTCAGCTATAGCCAACTGCGGCAAATACTCTGTCTCACGATCTCTAACGCTACTCTCAAAGCCAAGCTTGAGGACTTCCTCTCCGGCAAGGTAACCAAGGTATCGGAAGTGGAGTTGCTTGAACTGATATCCCAGTCAGAAGTGGACAAGGAGCTTATCCGCATCATCTCAAACCATGACCCGGACAGTATGGATGCCATTGAAGCATTGGAGTACATCTCGGCTTTTTTCGTCTATATCAGAGCCAACAGCGAGAGGTTCAAAGGTTGGCTCGGGAGTTTCGGATTAGCGGTCAAAGCCAGTCCCGCTACCCTTACGAGAGGTTCGAAATGATCCTGCGTAAACTGGGCTTCACCAATGAGGACTTCGAGTCTCTCACTCTGCCTGAGCTGTACCTGCGGCTCTGCCTGGCTGACCCCAAAGCCTACAGTGGAGATGTCTGATGGATGCACTGATCGGCTGGATTGGAGGTAAGCGCCTACTCCGCAAAACTATCTCCCAATACGTTCCCGCAGACATTCAGGGCTACATCGAACCCTTTGGTGCTGCTGCCTGGATGCTGCTATACAATGACAAATGGGGTGATCTGGAAGTCTATAACGACCTGGACTATCGCCTGGTCAATCTCTATTAGTCAGTACTATCATAGATAGTATTTAGAGGCGGTAACAACCACCCATAGATGTGCTTAGATAGATGACGCGCTCAGTCATCTTCTTCGAAAAAAAAGTTGGTTTTGACTGCAAATTGGTTATTTCATTCGTATAAGGCTACGTTTTGTTAAGAGAATGAAGGACTACTTCTGTTTTGATACACAGCTAAGGTTTTGAAGGAATTATGGTTAAGAATCATTTCAGATTCTCAGAATTAGTTCGTAGTACACTCTCCCATGTGTGCTGGCTCTATGCGCTCTTTTTGTCCTTTATTCCCTTGAATGCAATTGATTATACGGTTCCATATTACCCGTGGAAAATAGACACCTGTGATATTAATAATGATGGACGTCAGGATCTGATTGTTCTTACATCGGAAGGTTTATGTGCTCTTTTGAATAATGGAGATGGTAATTTTGCACCATACGAGTTAATAATTCCTGGAGATGTTAAGATAATCGCTTGTTGTCAGTTGGACAATATTGCTGGAGATGATATTGTTGTTCTTCGTTGCTATAGCGGAGATGAACCTCTTCAATATGAGTATTATTACAACGGCAATTTCTCAGACACTATTGTAATTCCTTTTATCGGTGATATGACACTGCACTATTCTTTTAAGTACGCACATGGGGATTTCAATAACGATGGCTGGGAAGATATTGTGCTTACCGGATTTGTTGACCATCCATCAAATCAAATATACTGGTGCTATATGTATAATCTGGGTAATCATCAGTTTTCCGCTCCTGTTTGGGTGCAATGTCTTTTTGATGCTTATAGTGCTTTGGCAGTTGGTGATTTTAACGAAGATAATATGGATGACATTGCATTTACCATTTCCTCCATACAAGTTTATTATAGTACTGGAAATGGCTTTAATAATTACGAAGCTCTTCCAGCCTATCACTGTGGAGGAATTGTGGCTGTTGATTTTGATCAGGATGGTGATATGGATATTGTCACAAACGCTTGGGAAGGAGGGGCGATTAACCACCACTACTATCTTGAAAATGTCCCCGGTAATGCTTTCGTAATTCACGACCATTATTATGAGCATTATATGGGAACGATTCACTCGGCCGATTTGAACGGTGATGCGTATCCTGATATTGTATGCACACCCGGCGGCTCAACATTGGGAGTGTTTATTAATCTTCAAAACTGGACTATGGAGCTAAACTCGGTAACATTTCCTTTCTATGGCGAAAACTGGCAATATAGTTGTCTTGATAGATTTGATGATAACGCCTCTTATGACATTGCGATTGCACGGGATACTGCCGCTGAAAACAATTTGACAATTCTATACAACGATGGAGACGGAAATTTTACTCAAACTTCTGTATTAAACCAAGATGATGTGATTCCTTCTGTATCAAGCACGATTATCTGTTACCCAAATCCTTGTAAGGACTTTGTATGTTTCAAGACTAATTCACCAGAACCCAGTTCATCATACACAATCTACAATACTAGGGGACAAATCATCCGGCAATTCGTTTCTCAAGGACGTGAATTTGGGTGGGATCTGACTGATAGCAACGGGTTAAAAGTAAGTTCGGGGATATATCTGATCAGAAAGGATATCGATTTTAAGAATCATATTAGTAAGTTCATTATTCTAAAATAGGAGGTAATTCATGAAGAGCACCTGTACAGAGTTATCCATTTATCCTCCAGAAATGATGTTTCTATATGGTGAATCCAATCACTAAAAGAAAGGTCGAGCATGATAGATTTCCTACCTGTTTATCATTTTAATGCCAAGCTTGTAGTTACCCCATACTTGTCAATGATATCGTCCGAAACTAAACCCGGCCGAACCGGGTTACTGAATAGACAGATGAAGTTTAGTTGTTCATTTCGAGGCGGCAGATCATCTCAGCCATTAAGTTGATCATCTCCTTGTAGTCTCCACATTCCCAGGCATCATCGGCTCTGGTCTTGATCTCATCCTCGCTCATCTTCTCCGACTGCAACCAGTGTCCCCGGAACTGATTCCACCAGCTCTTATAATGGAAGTCATCAGCATCTTGGTATTACCATTTAAATATATAGCTATATGGCATATTCAATCGGCTTGTAGAGCAAAAAAAATTAATTTGGTTTTGGCTGTTAACTGACTATTTTTCATATAGAAGCCTAGGTTTTTTTATGTGAAGTAAGCAGTATTAACTAATATTACTGTTTTGATATATGGCTTAGGTATTGAAGGATAGATGGTTAAGCATCAGTTTCGATCCTCATGTTTTGTACTAAATACACTCTCTCGTGTGTGCTGGTTCTGTATGCTCTTTTTGCTCAGTATTCCTCTGAAAGCAATTGACTATACTATACCCTACTACCCTTGGAAGATTGATACTTGTGATATAAATAATGACGGGTATAGAGATCTAATAATTATGGCAACAGGGGGATTAGGCTATATGCAAAACAACGGAGATGGAACATTTGCACCTTACGTTATCATAGTTCCGGGGGATGTACATATTGTCGCTTGTTCTCAATTAGACGAAACGCCAGGTGACGATATTGTCGTTCTACGTTGTTATAGTGGTGACGAACCTATTCAATTTGAGTACTATTTTAACGGGAATTTTACTCAGCCAAATGTAGTCCCATTTCCAAACAATATGACTGTTCATTCATCCTATAATCACGCTTATGGCGACTTTAATAACGATTCTCGAGAGGATATCGTTCTAAACGGATTTGTTGATCCCATAACTAACCACAAGTTCTGGTGCTACATGTATAATCTTGGCAATCAGCAGTTTTCTGTGCCTGTATTTGTACAAAGTCTCCCATCAGCGTACGGAAGCATCGTTGTGGGTAGCTTTAACGAAGACCAGTTTGACGACATAGCATTCACCTGTTCCTCCATTCAGATCCAATACAGCACAGGAAACGGTTTTTACAGGTACGAAGCTCATCCACCATGTGTTTGCGGAGGATTGGTAGCTGTAGATTTTGATCAGGATGGTGATTTGGATCTGATAACAAATAGCTGGGATGGGGGCTGGACAAATCATCACCGATATCTAGAAAACATTCAGGGACTTTCATTTATTCCCCATAGTCAATTATACCAGCACAACTGGGGGGATTTACATTCTGAAGATCTGGATGGTGATGGGTATCCGGACATTGTCAGTGTGTCGGGGTGGAGTATTGCGATTTATAGGAACCTGCGTAATTGGACAACTGAGCTTGCCTCATTGATTACAACCAGCCACGGAGAAAACACTCGGCGTATTTGCCTCGACAGATTTGATATAAACAATACCTATGATATGGCTATCATCCGGGATACTGCCACTCAGAATAATCTGACCATCCTGTACAACAACGGTTATGGCGTTTTTGTTGACTCTCTGGTAGTTTCTGCCCAGGATGAGGTGTTGCCATCCCCATCGAATAAGATAATCTGTTTTCCAAACCCCTGCCGGGAGTCAATTACTTTCAAGATCGATAAGGATACATCTGGATCAGTTTACACGATTTTCAATACCAGGGGTCAGTTCGTCAGACAACTCGTTTCCCAAGGTCAAGAAATGAATTGGGATCTGACCGATAAAGCCGGATTAAGAGTAAAATCAGGAATCTATCTGATTAGACAAGATTCCAGTATAGCGAATATAATAAGCAAATTCATTGTACTACATTAGGAGGATTATTATGAAGTACATTATTGCGTTATTGACAATGTTTAGTGCACAAATAACTATCATACCACTATCATACCACATGATCATGTGGTATGATAGTGGTATGATCTGCTTCTGTAAGGCATCATTATGCTGTTGTTGATATCTTGATTTGTAATATTACAGTGCAGCTCAGAATTAGATACAGAAAAAAAGATATCCCGACAGCAACAATGCTGCCGGGACATCAAGGTAGTCAACGGCTTATTGTATTCTTGTAGATTAGCTATTTGATCTCGAGAGTTTTGATTAATTCTGCCTGAACCTCAGGTTTTTCCTGGAGGTCGCTGCTCATCAGGTAGTCGCGGCGTTGTTGGAATCTATCCTTCAACAGGCCATGGTATCTGTCCATATTGCCACGGAGCTTGGGATCATACTTCTCATAATATCCTGGCAGTATTGCATTTACCGATTCTTTTGTGGGGATCATCGCTCCGGGTAACATCTCCCAAGCTTCCCATTCGAGCTTATCTGTTAAAATGGCGGTTTGCATGGTTAGCGAAGTTTGCAAAGGTATTGATTCCAGAACCTCATCTGATTCCTTCCAATATCCCCTGGAATTAAAGCAGTAGAATTCCGCTCCGTTGTCAGCAACTTTCAGGAAAGCCTCTACATCGCGGTACAGCTCATAAACCCTGAATGGATTGGCAAAAGGTTCAAAAACCAGTTTATTAAGCTCTTCCTCGGTGACATTTTCGGCACGGTTGCGCTGAGTCATCAGAGCCGCCCCCATGGCGATAGCAAGATATTTGTCGGTGCATTTGATTACAGGAGGGAGCACCGAATCTTTCATTAGCCAAACCAAGGCCTTGGGGAAGGCGCAGCGATTTACATATTTACCCAACAGAGCTCTGTCCAGAAGCGCACGGCCATTGGAATTACGTACGTCAAGACCGATTGGGGTTCTCTTACCGTCGATGTCTACGACAAGATGGTTCATCAACGCCAGGGCATACTTCCAATCAGGATGCCCCAAGGGTCGGCTGTCGGTTTTGTCAAACAAGGTCGGTTCCCAAACTCTGCAAAGCTGGTTCTCCAAATCAATCTGGAAGGCGTCGTCGTGAAGCACTACCTTCGAGAATCCTTTGGGCAAAGTTCCGCCATTGTCAGCGCTGTTCGTATGGCTGGATTTACCCGTTCCGGATAGGCCATAGAAAGCGATAGAGCGTTTTCCCAAACCATGAAACACGCTGTTTTCGCAAGTACCGAAATCGATCTCTTTTATCCCCCCGTGACAGGCAGCCATCCCGATTCGGATCCCGGAAGTCCAGGCCAGGGTAAGTGTGCCTTTCTTGCGCTCGCCAAAATAGCGCATGCCAAGATTTACGATCACATTATGCTTCTCATCCACCAATGCAAGCTGAGGAGCTCCGACATTGTTGTAGAAAGGATCGTCGCAGGTCCATTCGTTAAAGGCTATGAGAATGATATCCTGGATGGGCAGCTTGGGGCTGGCTTCATACTGGTCTTTGAGTTGCTCGTAAGGTGCAAAATTGAGCAGCCAATTATAAACGTTTGCGGCATCTGTCTCAGTAGTGATAAAAGTGGCTTTGATCATCAAGTCCTTGTCCATCCCCAGGATGGCTTCAGCTTTGATTAGCGGATAATGCTGCATTTGCCATACGGCCTCACGGAAATCACCTTCCAGCTTATTTTTCTGCGAACCGTTCAAACGGTGGTAAAAACGTCTGGCCTTAGCGGTACGGCCTACGATATTGCCATGATTATCTACCAGTACCTTTGTATCTGAAGGTAGATCGTGAAGCTTGATAAATTCGTCATACATGGGCATATCGCTGACCGTAACTCCTGGTTGGTTTTTGGCCAGTTCGTAGGCTTCCTTGATGTTCACTTTGCGAACCTGATGGTTGTTCATCAAGGTTTCAGCAATGGCCCTGATCGGGCTCATTTCCTTGTAGCTGGAGTAATACTCAGAGCTGTTTTTGCTTGCCATTTGTTCCTCCCTGGATGGCTGTATTTTTTATTTCAGATTATCTTTAGTTCTTTACCGATTTGGCGGAATTTATCGAGTGCCATATCAAGCTGCTCTCTGGTGTGGGTTGCCATGAAGGAACAACGGATCAGGCATGAATTTGGCGGTACTGCCGGAGGGATAACAGGATTTATGAATACACCCTCCTCCCCCAAACGTTTCCACATTTGAAACGCCGTCATCATGTCTCCCACATGCAAGGGAATAACTGGAGTACATGAATCTCCGGTGTTATAACCCATGGCCTTGAATTCTGAAAGCATGTAGTTTGTATTGTCCCATAGGCGCTGCATGCGTTCCGGCTCATCTCTCATGATCTGTAGGGCTGCCAATACACTGGCTGTGGACGCTGGAGGCAGCGAAGCTGAAAAAATCAAGGCCCGGGATTTGTGCTTCAAATAATGAATTAATGGCTCATCAGCAGCAATAAATCCACCGACGGAAGCCAGGGATTTACTGAAAGTTCCCATTATGAAATCAGTTTTATGGGTAAGGCCAAAATGCTCGGCTGCGCCGGCTCCGGTCTTACCAAGCACTCCAAGACTATGAGCTTCGTCCACCATGATCTGAGCTCCATACTTATCGGCCAGATAGGCAATTTCTGGAAGTTTGGCAATGTCACCTTCCATGGAAAATATCCCATCCACTACGATTAGAGCGTTTTTACCCTGTATCTTCTGCAAGACACGCTCCAACGACCCCATGTGATTGTGCGCATAACGCAGCATTGTCCCTTCGGCCAGTATACAGCCATCAATGATGGACGCATGATCGTATTTATCGGTGATTACGTATTCGTGCTTAGCAACCATGGCAGAAATGCATCCTACATTTGCTTGGTACCCAGTGGGATAGGCCAGTGCGGCTTCCTTGCCTGCCAGTTTGGCAAGCTCTGCCTCTAATTCCAGATGGATGTCCAATGTGCCATTCAGGAATCTGCTTCCCGCACAGCCACTGCCATATTTTTCGGTAGCCTTGATGGAGGCTTCCTTCACTTTGGGATGAGTAGTTAGCCCCAAATAGCTATTTGAACCCATCATCAGCATTTTTTGTCCGTTACAGATTACTTCCGTATCCTGCTCGGAACTTATCTCACGAAAATAGGGATAATAGCCCATAGCCATTGCCTGGCGGGCTTCGGTGAAGCTGAAGCATTTATCGAGTATGCTCATTTATTCCTCTTATTCAGATTATTCTAAAATCTCTCAGATTTATGTACAGCACTTTAGTAAGACTATACAGGATGTAAACCAATGGCACAGAGATCAACATCCAGAGTATACCTCCGTACCAACCGCCGGCGATTACCGTAATCAACACTAAAAGCGGATGCATGTTTATGGTCCCCCCCACTACAACAGGATAGATTATATTGTTATCCAAGACCTGAACGATGTACATCGCCAGAGCTGCATAAATCACCATGATCAATGGCCCGCCGTCAATCAGAACACTCAAGGCAGCCAAAGCTCCCCCCATAAATGGGCCAAAATATGGAATAATGTTGGCAACTCCGGCTGTAGCGCCAATCAGAACAGGATTCTTTACTCCAACAATAGAGAAAGCGATAGAAGCCATTATCCCCACCACAATAACCTCAAAGAGCATTGCCCGCAAAAAAGTACCCACCGTGGAATCCACCTTGCGTAGCAGGATAATACATAACTCGAAATAGCGGTTTTTAGATAGCTCCATGGCTGCTTTGCGCAATTTGTATTTGTCCTTTAGCATGAAGAAGCTGAGCAGAGGAATCGTAGCGATTACGGAAAGAGTGGAGAGGATATTTTGATAGTTATCCATCAAAAGCTTTGGTATCGTTGCCAAAAATGTATTGGCACTATCAAGCAATTCCAGCATTTTGGGAGCCAGGGCCAAGCCGGGTATCTGAGAATCCAGATTGGCCAAAAAGTCATAGATACCGTGCACAAAGGGTAAACTGACAATATACTCGCTGCTTAGCTGCTCTCCGCTGGTAAAGAAATCAAAAAGGTAGTTGCCTTGTTGCACCAAATCTGGAATGAATCGTGAAGTGAACCATGCAACAACCCCGATGATAATCAGGTAGATACTTAACACCGCGGCCCAACGGGGAAATCTGCGACGTTCAAACCAGGAAACGAAGGGATCGAGAATATAGTAAAAAACTGTAGCATAGATCAGATTGGCCAGAACCCACCGGTAAAAAAAAGCACCAGCCACGATAAGACCCAGGATAAACGTATAAAACAGGAGCTTGGTCCAGTTCATTATTGTTTGCTGTCCCCGGGATTTGCGAGATGAAAGATATAATTACTAAATGAACTGCAAACCGCCAGCAGGATCTTTACTCCCATCCGGGGGTTTTTATCAATCAGTTCCTTGAGGTCTGCCTGAGAGACAGCCAAAACCTGAACATCGCACAGAGCTGTGGCTTTGCTGCTACGGATATTCTCATGGAACATATCCATCAGCCCCAAAAACTGATTTTTCTTCAGAATGCTGTGACCGCTGGGATGCGAGGGGCCGATAATCTCGATCTCCCCTTTCTCTATCAGGTAAATGGCCTCAAGGGGATAACCTGGTTCAAAAAGAACCTCTCCAGCCTTGTAGTTTCTCGTATGGAGATGGTTGTTCAATAGGTACAGCTCGAATGAATTCAAGTCCTTAAATAAAGAAAAACGCTTCAAATGCGCATATTTATCAGGTTTACGGAGGATGCTCTTGAACCAGTCTATGTATTGCTGCATATTCACCTCAGCTAGTTTTTGAATATACCAAAGGGACAAAGGAACAGCCGCCTGCCAAGGTAATCTCCAGATTGCCCTGCTGACGACGAATGATGTGCAGCTCTTGCAGACCGCTTCCACCTACGGGGATTGCCATAATCCCTTTTTCGGCCAATTGATCAGTCAATCCCTTTGGAATGCTATCTGCTGCGGCTGAGACGATTATCCTGGGGAATTCCTTACGAACCGGATACGCCTTTTGCCAACCGCTGTGGCCATCCCCGATTCGGAAATAGATATTTTTGTATCCTTCGCTGCGCAGAGCCTTCTGAGCGCTTAGTGACAGAGATTCGATTACTTCCACGCTACATACTTCGCTCACTAATTCGGCCAAAAGCGCGCTTTGATAGCCACTCCCCGTCCCGATTTCCAAAACCGAATCTCCGGGTTGCAGTTCCAAAAGCTGGAGCATGATGGCGATCATCAAAGGCTGGGAAATCGTTTGCTGGGCGTTTATCGGCAAAGGCCGATTCTGATATGCATAATCGCGGAACTGAGGTAGCACAAACATTTCCCTGGGTACTTTCAGAAAGGCGTTCAAAACTCGTTCGTCGCTTATGCCGGCCTGGCGCAGTTCCAATACCAGGTTTTTTCTTTGATCCTCGAACCGCAAACTCAGCTCTCCAATTTTAACAAGCTGTTGGTTTCCAGCCAGTCCAGCAGTTCCGGAAAGGATCCGCCATGTGTTAAATCAAAACCGAGGGGAGTTATGGATATATAACCGTTTCCGACTGCCTCAGCGTCGGTACCAGCGGCCTTATCCCAAACTGGTTGATCGCCTCCGATCCGGTAGCTGAATCCATTTTCGTCTTCAGCGGTTATCTTGATGAAATTATAATATTTCCGGTGTCCAATCCTGGTCAGGCGAATGCCTTTTACCTCTTCAAGAGGAAGGTTGGGGACATTGATATTCAGAACGCAATGTGGTTCGACCAACCTGTCTATCCCCAAGTCCAAAAGTCTGCGCATCCATTGTGCGGCAACCTCGTATTTTTGATCAGAATAGGAATTTATCGATACCGCTATTGCCTTGTAACCCTGAAGGGTAGCTTCCACAGCAGCGGCCACGGTTCCAGAATAGAGCACGTCTTCCCCCATGTTCTGGCCAGCATTGATTCCGGATATTACCAAATCCACGGGGTCCTTCAGTATCTTCTGCATGGCTATTACTGCACAATCTGCTGGAGTACCGCTAACCGCATATTCATCCTGCCCGATCTTGCTTACAATTATGTCTGTTCGCAGAGTCAAGGAATGCGAAGCTGCGCTGCGTTCCCGATCAGGCGCTATAACGTAAAGAGTGTGTCCGGCCTGGCGCAGTTCAGCCGCCAAGGTCTGGATACCAGGAGCCATAATGCCATCGTCGTTGGTGAGTAGTATTTTCAAAATTCTTTTAATCTCCTATCGAAGTATTAACTGAGGAAAAAACATCATTAACCCAATTGCACCCATAATGGCCAGAAAGATTAGTATCCACAGCCAATTGTGCAATAAAAGTTTTGAGAGGGTAGAACGATGCTTGCGACGCCGATAATTGAATGAGGGAGTGCCTGAGAGAATACGAGACAATATCGAGCTTTTACGGCTTTTCACCAAGCGCAGATTCTGCTGTTCAGGCAGCATCCATTTCACCTTTCCAGAGCTGTTCTGATAGGGTTTTAGCCCCAAGGACGTAAAGTAGGTAATCTGGGCTTCCGTGAAGCCGTCAACGTCTTTCAGATCAAGCTCTTGCAGTATAGCAGCGTGCTTTTTTGGCATAATTTATTCCTCTTTTTTCATTATGTATAAAAGCAATTGTTTCTGTCAAGCGGAAAGTGCAAGGCGGTTTAACGTTATTATAATTCACCCAGACTCTCGTCAATCCCCTTGCGGATCTCATACCAATAATCCATTGCAGCTTGCTGTTTATCTTCGGTGAAGCGGGTAATCCAGTAATCTAGGCTGTCATCACCCACTTTAGCTTCGATTTTTTGGTTCAGAAGATATTGATAAACGATATCAATTGTCCGTTCAGCCTCCCAAAAAACCGCTGCATTGCGGCAGTTGATCCGCCTTGAGGTTATATGGGCATTCAGCAGCAAGTTTGCCTTTTCACCATAGATTGCCCCAATAATCTCGGGAAGCATTTCTTCTGCCCAGGCTCGGTGAAAGCGGCATATTCCGAGGTTATCCAGCATCAATTCTGTTTTCATCCGATCAACGTTTATTTTCCCAAGCAAACGCGGAGGAAAGTATTGGCCAGAATAGTGCATGTAATAACGTCCCATCGCCGGCATAGGCGACAAAACCCCAGGCGTCCAGTACTGATTGGGCACCATCCAACCTCGACGGCCAAAGGAATTGAATACGAAGCTATCCATTAGCTCCTTGCCTTTCTCCCTAGCCATTCTGCGGGCAAATTTCCGAGCTCCTTCGCCAATATCGATTATTCTGGATTTTCCCAGGCAGTTATGCAAAATCTGGCAACCTAACTCCGCATTATGCTGAGAGTCAGCCACTGTGTCGAAGTCATCGATATTCCAACGCGGCTTTGTTGTTATCCCCAGTTCGGATGGGCTAATCAGGTCTTTGGAGAGGCATTCCAACAGCCAGGCCAGCATCCCACCTGCAGAAATAGCGTCATAACCAAGGCTGTCGGCAGTTCGGTTCAGCTTTTCCGCTGCTCTTTGGTCGAAGATACCGCAGAGAGGCCCCAAAGTCTGATAGGGCTCATAATCTTTTTTGTATATCCCATTGTTTTTCTTACATACTGCTACACATGGCTCGCCACAGGTACTGAATTGTTTGGTAGCGATTGTTTCTTCGTTGAATTGCTTAAGGTAGTGGCCTTTGATGTGCTTAGAGTGAAAAGCACAGCGTTGTTCTTCGGTCCAGTAGATGCTTTGATAGTTAAATGCTAGCAGTTTGGATGCGTTTGAGCTATAATTTACTCCGAAAGTTCCACCACTGTCAAAGGCGGGATCAAAACGGTATTTTTTGGTAGCCTCGATGTCCTTGGCCATCATTTTTTGCTGATAACGCGCTTCAAACCATTCATCAGCCACTTTGCGGTCTCGAAAGTCCTCGTCTATGTGCGTACCTCCATAGATGATGGCTGCGATTCCATGCTGCTGCAGCAGTTTAGACCCCAATCCACCTCGTCCGGCCCAAGTGTCTATATGGCTAAGCTTTCCTGCTTTGATCGGAACAGAGATTATACCGCCCATGTCAGTAAATTCCGCTGCCGGGCCTACTGCCAGAATACGTGGATCGTGATCATAAGCAGTTCCATGCTGCTGCAAAACGTAGTCCATAAGCCCATACACGCCTTCGTTTCGCCATACTTCGCTTACTTTCACATAGCTGAGATCCACTTCGATCTCTTCTCCATGCTGCCTGTTCAGGCGCAGTATGCTTGGCCGGGGTGCTTTACCGATAATGCAGAGCAATGATATCCCAAGATCGTCGAACACCAATCCCGCACCGCCCATCGAGGACACATAGAATCCTCCCCAAGCCGGAGAGAAGCCGGTAAAGATCAGTCGGTTTGAGCCCGGAAAGATCGAGCCGGCCAGGACCCCAACCCCGATATTGAGTGAATTGAATTTGCCTGAAAGGTGCAAGCCCAAATCAACAGGGCCAAAGAAATTGCCCAGAGGGTAGCGCTGCATCTTGTAAAAACCTGTTGCAGCGTCCAATATCAGTACTTTCAGAGTATTTTCCATATCAAGCTAACCTCGTCAGAAGATCAAACCAAGCCTCCCAGGTATCCGCTGGCAAAGCAATCGTTTTGCATCTCAGGATGGTTATGGTAAAAATCCTATTCACTCAGTAGAGCTTGAGTCCAGAAGCTCAGCTTTTCTTCCAGATCCGGCGAAAAGCCAAGCTGCGTATAGGCCAGCTTGCCTTCTTTGTCGATCACACAGATATAGGGAATGGAATTAAATTCATATTCCTTGGCCAGTGTGTCTTCAGCAAAGAGCAGTTGCATGTGATAACCGTTTTCTTTGAAAAACTCTATCGCCTTGTCCTTATTGCCTTTATCGAAGATGTTTATCGAGAAAACCTGCACCCCTTTGCTCATCCCGTGTTTCATCCATTTATCCAAGGCCGGCATTGCTTTGCGGCAAGGACCACACCAGGTAGCCCAAAAATCAAGCACAAGAACCATTCCCTTCAGATCTTCCAGCTTTGTCAGCTTGCCTTCGGCATCGGGGAGTTCCCAGTTCGGAGCTGGCTTATCCAATCTGCCTTTCAGAGCTTCTTCTTTACGGGCGGGAAGACTGGTTTCCCATTCCTTGGCTGCTTTTTCCAGCAACATGGCATAGTCTTTATCCTCCTGCAATTCAGGATATCCGTCCTTCAACTCCGGATAACTGATGAGTTCCTTCTCATAACGTTTAGCCAGGTTCTGCGCCAATTCCGGATAGGCCTGTTTGGCTTTAAGAAGGTTCTCATAACTGCGGGTAAACCAAGGGTGGGTTTGATAATCTGGATTTGCCTTAAAAAACTCTTCCAACTTCTCGGTCTGTTTGCCTTCTTCCCAGGCCGATACCATGTAGGAATACCAGGTCTGGAGACTGTCCAGGGTTTCTATCTCCCCCTGTTGGATATGATTTGCCACCATTCTGGCGGCCAGAACCCCATACACATCATATTTGTCATTGCTTACATAGTAGTTTTGGATAGGCTGAAAGTATTGTTGCAGGATGCTGCTATCGTTTATTCTCAGCAAGTATTTATCTGCCTTTGCCGGATCGCCGGCCAGTTTATAACGAAAGGATTGCACCAGATTCAAAAAACCGTCCTCTGGGAAATGTTTCAGACCTTTATCCAGGTACTTCAGACGTTTCTTTTCCTGCTTCAAAACCGCTTTATCCTTAGCGTCGGCTAGTTTTTCGGCAAAAAGATTGGCACTCAGCATCCGATAACCCCAATAAAATTCCGGGTGTTTTTTGCATAATTCAATCTGAGCCTTTACCGTAGCAACTGAATCATCAGAACGAAGGTAGAGATAGTGGTGTTCAGCCGACTTTGGGTTGCTGAGATATTGGTCTTTAAAGAAAGCCTTGCAGCTTTCGGGGTCTCTGCGTTTCCAGGCATCTTGCAACATCCGCAGGTTATTTATATCGCTTATCTTGGGAATTGTTTCCTGGATCAGAGTTATCTGTTCTTGATCAGACTTGCTTTCCTGCATCCTGGTCAAATAATCCTGCCAGGGATCATCGGCCCAAAGCCCTGATCCCAGGATTAACATTGCCACGATCATCAGTATCTGGTTTTTATGCATCTTTCCTCCTTCGTTTGGCTTTACTCGCCATCAGAAAATCTTCGCAAGATACAATATCCATGAGCCTGCTGCCGTCAAGCAAAAAAGACGGCGCTATACCCCGAGCAAAACGGCCCAAAATAATCCTTGACCAATTGGCGGGAGAGAATTATCTATTGCCACAACCCTAATCAAAGGAGTTCCAAATGAAAAAATGTGTTGTGTTTCTTGCTTTAGTCCTCTTGCTTCTCTCGATTTCCTGTACAAAAAAGAATAGGGAGATGACCATCCTTACCGAAAACTACCCTCCCCTCAGTTATGCCGAAAACGGAGTCGTTACTGGTTTTGGTGCGGAGGTGGTTGCCGCAATTCAGAAAGAACTGAAAACCAATTCCACTCCCGTGCTCCTGAAATGGGACGAGGCCTATCAACGCGCTCTCAGCGAACCTAATGTCCTTATCTTTACCATTGAAAAAACCCCTGAACGCGAGGGCAAATTCAATTTTATCGGCCCCCTGGGAGCTAACACCACCTATTTTTATGCGCTGGCAGAAAGCAAAATCGACCTTGCAGACCTGGAAGCGGCAAAACAAGTAACATCAATTGCCACAACCACCAACTGGTTTTCTGAGCAACTGCTTATGGAAAAGGGGTTTACCAATCTTTATAGCAAAGCTGATCCTGTGGAAACCTTGAAAATGCTAACTTCAAAAGAGGCCGATCTGGCAATTTTCACAGACATAAGCTTTCCCCAGTTATGCCAGGTGGCCGGAGTAAGCCCATCTGCTTTCAAGCCGGTTCTGGAAGTACTGCAGAGCGAGTACTACATCGCCATTTCCAAATCTACCGACCCCAAAGACGTTTTACAATGGGAAAAAGCATTTGACAAACTTAGCGCTGACGGTACACTTGCAAGCTTGAAGAATAAATGGTTCCCACAATAAGGAGAGTAAATCCATACTGCAGACTTTGATTCGCGTTTTTACCTGATCGAACGTTTTCATTTCCTTTCGCCAGGAGGGATTTGCCTTTGCAACGTGAAAAAATTGACTTGAGATTACTCATCAATGTCATAATATCATGACTCCCCTGACCTTTGGATAACAAACTGCTTCACAGCCAGTTCAGATATCCGTCATTTCTCCCTTGCCAGCTAATCCAGTTCCCATCATATACACATCATACTTGCACTAGGATGGATAAAGGGTGGAATCCCCTGGGTAGCCCCTCATACAATTCCCAGTCTGTTATCGATAATCTCGCTTTTATGCCTGCCCGGAATAGAGATTGTTCTTAGATGCTTACATCGCACCAGTTTGGGAATTGAATGGAAAAGCAGGAACTTGTTCTGACTACAAAAAGAATAGCGGGGAACATCTATAAAGACGTTCCCCGCTTTTATCGTAAATTATTATCTGCCCGGGGCTGCTTCTGACTTGGCGATTACTTTGAAGAACTTCTTGGTACCAGGGCTTAGCTCCACATAATCTGTGTCTCCGGTAGTAGTGATCTCGGTAAAAGTACCATACGGAGTCTCGCAACCCAATACTTTGTATGATTGGGCATTGGGTACGGCAATCCAGTAAATTCTGGCCTGCGCTCCGGATTGCTCGATATTTATGACCGGCGTTTCCAAAGTGGTATTGAAGCGCCAGATCATAAAATTATCGGAGTTTATATCAGGAGAATCAAGGATTTCGTTAACTGGCAAAATAGCCCAATACCAACGCGGATTGCTGCTCAGGCTATAGCCGTCGGCCGCCAGGGCTGCGCTCAAATCGAAAGTGGTATTGCTGGTTTCGAAATAATGCTGATCGAAAATGCTGTCTTCGTCGTCACTTACAAAAACCTGATAAAAGGCTGCCACAGATCCATACTGCGAGGGTGTCCAGCTAAGCTGTACATTGGCAGGATCAGTTACCAATGAGTTATTGGCCGGAGAATCGAGAATAACGTGTTCGGGAATTTCAAGTTGTGCATAGATAATGTTGTTTCTTCCGATCGCCACAATCTTTCCGCCTTCGGTGCTGATGTCCAACAGACGCCCTGCGTTGAAAGTGAGAGCAGGAAGAGTCTCGGAGGTCCAGGTTGCTCCATAATCCAGTGATTTCATAAGCATCCAGTCCGTTCCCGCCTGACTGGGGCCATTGCTATAACCTGCAGCCCAGAAGACTCCATTGTGGTCGCACATTACACTTGTCATCTGAGATACCGCCGATTCGGAAGCAGCAAGCCAATCTCCAGCAGTGTTACCACCGGTAAGGGTATACCAAATCTCACCATTCTCTTTTACTAAAACACCATTATTGGCGTCGCGGAACCAGATACCCCGGATGTTTGAGGAAGCGCCAACGGTGATTGAACTCCAGGAAGTTCCGCCGTTGGTAGTGATGTAAAGAAGTCCGCTTCCACTGCCAGCATAACCATTTTGTTGGCTTTTCCAGTAGCTGCAATACAGATTATGGGCGGTATTAATGTTGTCTTGAGTTAAAGACCAGCTTATGCCACCATCCACGGTTTTTGCCACTTTTCCACCAACTCCTACCACATAGCCAGTAAGATTGTCGAAAAAGAAGAAATCATAGTATGACTTGGCTGTAGCAAAACCGGGAACCGTGTAATCTGTCCAGGTCTCACCTCCATTGGTTGTGCGGAAAATTTTACCGACTGATTTACCTGAAACCAAGCCGGTATTTGCATCGAAGAAATGGCAGGCGTAAAGAATATCGTCAAAGCCGGCCATTTTTTTCTTGATAAGTGTTTGCCCACCATCGTTGGTCTTCATGATGTTTCCCTTGTCACCAGCGATAAACCAGGTATTGGCATCGATCATACTAAGCTGCCAAAGGTCTATGGCATTGGGAACCCGATCATCCCAAGTTTGAGCCCCATCACTGGATATGGATAAGGTACCCTGCCAACCGCAGGCTACCAGGTCACCATTGGCGTTTTGTGCTATCCCCTCGATGTAGGAGGCAGACCAGTTGTGGGTTACAGGGGCAAAGGTAGCCCAGCCGTCTGTTGTTTTGATAATCCTGTAGTTCCATCCCACCGCATAGCCAACGTCGCCGATCATCACCACATCATGCAATTCGTCGGAAGTGCTGGTCCCGGCCGCATAGGAGTGATTTGTCCAGGTTTCGCCATTATCATTGCTGAAACCAAGATAACCATAGTCGCCCACTAATACTACCCTTGAACCAAACTGACGGACATTGAAAATTGATGGGTTGTCCCCCACTGTAAGATTTACTATAGTCCAGTTTGCCCCAAAATCAGTTGTTTTTAGAATCTTTGTTTGGCTCGGAGTACCTTTGTTGCACGCAACAAAGCCAATCCCCGCTTCATTCATTGAGATAGCATAGAGGATGGTAGACAAGCCCGCATTTTGCTGACTCCAGGTAAGGCCATGGTCTGGCGAATATGCTATCATGCCGGATGCACCGCTGACCCAAATCTTCCCGCTGGAATGGTATGTACAGCTATAAAGTCCTGTTGTACCGACAACGGCTTGAACCGTAGCAGGATAAGTCCAATTTGCCCCTCCATCCTGAGTAATAGCCACAATACCAGAACCGCCTACTATTACTCCATGGTTTTCGTCATAAAAATCCAGATCTTCGATAGTTCTATAAGTTGCGGTCTGGGCATCAAAAAACGGTGTGGGAACAAAATTCCAGGTCAACCCGTTATCGGTCGATTTGGCCACTCCCCCACCTGAACCGCCCGCCCAAACGTGCGTTCCTACTACATCGATAGTATAGAAATTAGCAGGAAACGAAGCCTGCCTGATCAAGTCCCAGGCAAAGGAAAGTGAACAGATTGCGATCAGTGCGATTATCAGCAATAGTCTCTTCATGGTTTCTCCTATTTTATTAGCATTAGCTTTTTGCTTGCGATTTGCTTGTCGTTATCGACGCGAATTGTATAGATTCCATTTGTCACGGCCCTTCCTTGCTCGTCATTGCCGTCCCAAACCAGATTAATGTCTCCCTGGCATGTTTCATTCTGTACCAGGGTTTTCACTTTCTGGCCCTTCAGGTTGTATATCTGAGCGCTGATCTGCCTTGGCTGCTTCAGCTTAAAGCTGATCGTGCTATTGTGGCTGAAGGGATTGGGATATATGCTCAATTTTTCGATAGGAACAGCCAGGTTGTCTTCGATACCCACTCCGACCCAAAATGTTCCTTCCGTGGCAAAGGCCCCTCCAGCAAAGCTGTTATCTATGGCTTGCACACTCCAGTGATAGGTTCCGTTGCTAAGGCCATTCAGCATATAAAACTGCTTATGGCCTGCATTCCCGGTTCTGGCTACTTTTCTCCATCCTGTGGCTGGGACGGCCATCCCGCTAATGATGTCGTTCCCACCGGGATTCGTTCCCACCCTCAGGTTGTAGGTTAGGCCTGGTATGGGAGTATGGTCGTCGGTAGCGGCATCCCAATAGAGCAGAACGTCATTCCTGGTGATCGAAGCACCCAAACCAGTTGGTGCCGTAGGAGGAGCATTGCTAACCGTATATGAATTGCAGTACAATTCGTTCCAATAGTCCTGATAGTCGTAATGTCCGCTGAGGCTCATATCCAGTTTTGTATCGTTGTTATAATCTCCCAGGCTCATGCAAGCATATTTCAGATAAATCATGGTTTGTGCATCTTCATAAAGCCCGGTTTGCGGATTGTAAAGATAAAGGTTGGCCACTGTGGTTGTATTGGTTATCAGGCCGTTCAGAACAATATCCGCATATCCATCGTTATTCAGGTCTCCCCAAGCCAGATCACCCTGGCGTTCACCTAATACCGCTGTTTGGCTGACCTCGGTGAAAACATCGTTATTATCATTGCGGTAAAGCTTAAAAACACTGGGGGATTCATTAACAAAAGAACCGCTAACCAAAAGATCGAGGTCTCCATCGCAATCATAATCGACCCAGGCAACTTTGCTGTATCTCAGGCCAAGCAGCGTAAGCGGTAATTCTGTGAAGACACCGCTGCTGTTTCCTTTCAGAATTTTCGTTATGTAGTTTCCCGAACCTGCAGAACCGGCTACTGCAATATCTAACCAGCCATCATTGTTATAATCTCCAAATTCAGCGCAGCCATTACGGATTCCCGGAGTCATAACGTTTACCTGAGTAAAGGAAAAACTTCCTTCATTTCGATAAATTTCCAGATATCCAACTGCCGATTCGTCTATGGTTCCTCCGGTCATAAGCAAATCCAGATCGCCGTCGTTATCGTAGTCGCCAAAACTCATGGAGGTAGAAACACGGGGTGGAAGATTGGTTCCGGAATCACTAAATGTGCCGTTATTATTGATATAAACCCTGGTAGTATCCACTGAGAAGAGGTTCTGGCCGGCCACAACGGCATCGAGGTCATTATCGCCATCCAAATCGGCAAACCTGGCACAGCCGTTTCCCACTCCCAGCATACCAGTATCGATTAAATGGAAGGCTGAAGCTCCATCGTTGCGGTAAAACTTGTGGAAGCCCTGTCCATTGGCTCCCCCCAAACCATAACCTACCATCATTAAATCGAGGTCATTATCGTTGTCAAAATCGCCCCAGTCGCTTTCGCTATACCACAATCCGAACAGACTATCCACATCGAGGCTGAGATAATCAACCTGGGCAAAGAGCGGAAATAAATAAACCGAAATCAGGAATAGCAATATATACTTGGGGCCAGATAAGCTTAGCAGCCTGGCTTTGATACCATGTTTTCTCATCTTGGAACTCTCCTCACGCTTTTTCTTCATTTTAACTTACATGCATTTCTTGTCAATTCAAAAATGCATGCCTGACAATAGCTCTTCTGTGGCTTGAAATCATTATCCAGTTGAACTGCCATTAACTTTTTGATTCGAGGTACCCTGAGATTTTTGATTTCTCCCTGTCGAATGAGCCAGGTTATTCCCTTAAGTCCGCGTTGCCGACATGATCTACGTATCTCAGATAATGACAATGCGTTATCTTGATAATCTGATTAAGTTAACGATTCTTAACTCCGAGCTAATAAAATCTTAACAGAAACCAAGTATAACAAAAGCAGATCAAACAAAACGCAAGGAGTAAACCATGCTATTTTCAAGCATAAGCAAACGGAAACTTTGTCTGGCTCTTCTGGTCCTGCCCATGCTGGCTGGTGCAGTAGAAACAAAACTAAGTGGCGAATTCTGGGGTCGATGGATAAACGAAACCGCCAAGAGGAAAGATGCCTCTGGCAATTACCAGGACAAGATGGTGAATAACTACCTGTCCCTGGAAAGAGGTTATCTGGGCTTGGAAACCAAATTCAGCGAAATGACCAAAGCCCGTTTTACGATCGATATCTTCACTACCGACAAAACCCATGAATACATCCAGGACAGCCTGCAAACTGCCCTTCCGGTGGAGCCCATCACTTCCACAAACAAATCTGGCAGCGTTGATGGTGCTGGTCTGAAGATTAAATATGCCTACGTGGACTTTACTGGCTTGGTTCCTGTACCTGATTTGACGCTCAGCGCCGGGATGCAGAAGGTATATTTCGGAACTATCTACGACTGGAACTACACTCTGATCGGCAAAGCTCCCACCGACGAATACAAGGTAGCCAATTCCGCAGACCTGGGAATAACATTGAACGGCTATCTACCCCAAGGCTTTGGCGAGTATGCACTTGGCGTTTACAATGGGGAAGGCTATAAGAAAGTGGCTTCCAGTCTGAAAGAAAACACCGATTTCGCCTATTTGGCAAATCTGCGCCTTACTCCGCTGCCTGGAATAACACTGGGAGGGTCATTTATGAGTAATTCCGCAGGCCGTGAGAAAACTCTGGATAGCGATGCCCTGAATGCATCCTATGAAAAGCAGCAACTTCTTGATGGGCTGGTACGCTTAGCTTACGGCCCTGTGGATGTTTGGAGTGAGTACATCTCAAAAAAAGTGGAATACTCAAACGAGACTTCGGCAGCTAAAACCAAAAAATTCACCGCAACAGGGATAAGCATCATCCCCATTATCTCTTTGAAAGACTATATTGATACAGATGTTCAGTTAATCGGCCGCTACGATAGCTGGGATGAGTCCGACCGCATTGCAGCAGACAAAGCCAGAAGTAAGCTCAGTGCAATGACCTTTGGAGCAAATTACAACTTCCTGCATGATGAATCAGCCGTTCCAGCTATGCAACTGCAATTGAATTATACTACAAAAAGCTACGACGAGGATGAATCCCATTCCGATTTCGCTGCTGGCAAGAAAGACAGCTCACAGATCAATCTGCAGCTTAAATGGCGATTTGCCAATACTCTAAAATAAGGAGACCAGAATGAACAAGACTATCATCATAATTAGCCTGATACTTACCCTCTCCCTGATCACCCTAAGCAGCTTTGCCAAAGGTAATCAGATCACATGCACAGGTTCCACCACCGTGCTTCCAGTAGCCCAGGCCACGGCTGAAGCCTTTATGGATAAACACCCGGAAATAAACATCTCGGTTCGGGGTGGTGGTAGCGGGGTTGGCGTGGCAGCCTTGCAAAACAAAACGGCAGATATCTGCAATTCCAGCCGTCCCATGAAAGCCAAGGAAATCAGCGCTGCCAAATCCAAGGGAATAAATCCCACTCCTTATGCCATTGCCAACGACGCGATCAGCATTGTGGTGCATAAAAGCAACAAAGTGAAGAACTTGAGCGTAGACCAGATTAAGAAAGTTTATACCGGTAAGATAAAAAACTGGAAAGACTTGGGCGGAGCAAACCTGCCTATCGTGATCATCAGCCGTGATGTAGCCTCCGGAACATTTGAGGTCTTCAACGAAAAAGCCCTGGCTGGAGCCAAAGTGGATGCAACTGCTCAGCTCCTGGCATCAAACAACGCCGTCGTTTCTGCAGTTAGCAGCACACCAGGAGCAATCGGTTATGCCGGACTAGGCTATGTAAGCGACAATGTTAACGTGGTGATGGTAAATAATGTTATGCCCTCCGAAACCACAACCAAAGACGGTAGTTATCCTCTTGCCCGCAAATTGTATATGTACACAAACGGCAAGGCCAAAGGCGACGTAGCACGATTCATCAGCTTCATTCAAAGCGTAGAAGGACAGACATTGGTAAAAGACCAAGGCTTTATCAGCCTTAACTAAAGAGAGCAATTCCCCCAAACTGGAGTCCGGAGATGATATACTCCGGACTCCCGGTTCAACAAGAAAAAAAGGATTATCATGAGATCTTACAAGGAAAAAAGCTTTCAAGCGATTACCTATATTACGGCTCTAACAACCATTGTCCTATTGATGGGGATAATCTATAGCCTGTTCAGAGAAGGCATACCCCTTTTTGGGAAAGTGGATGTGAGGAGCTTTCTATTCACCAATTCCTGGTATCCCACCCACGCTGAGCCTGAATTCGGAGCCTGGGCTTTGATTTCCGGCTCCTTGATAGTTACCGTTGGGGCTTTGGTTATCGGGATTCCCTTGGGATTAGGCTCGGCTATTTTCATATCTGAAATAGCATCCGGACGGATGAAAGAGATTGCCAAACCGGTTATCGAGCTATTGGCAGGAATCCCCTCTGTGGTTTATGGCCTGTTTGGTATGGCATTTCTGGCTCCCTTGATCAGACAGTGGTTTCATCTGGATACAGGTTTGAATGTTTTCTCTGCATCGGTTATCCTGGGCGTGATGATCGTACCCATAATCGCCTCGATGAGCGAAGATGCCCTGTCAAACGTGCCAAAAAGCATTAGAGAAGCTTCTCTGGCTCTGGGCTCCACCAAAATTGAATGCATCTTCAAAGCAGTAATTCCAGCAGCTCGAAGCGGAATCATCGGAAGCATCCTGCTGGGCTTTGGCCGTGCCATCGGCGAAACCATGGTGGTTCTGATGGTTTCAGGAGGTAGTGCTCAGATTCCCAGAAACATCTTTGCTTCAGCCCGGCCTCTGACCTCAACAATTGCTGCGGAAATGGGCGAAACAGTAATGGGCGACCTGCATTACCAATCTCTCTTCGCACTGGCGATTTTGCTTTTTGCTATCACCTTTATCACCAATCTTATCACTGAACTGGTATTCTTGAAGAGGAGCTTCAGGTGAACAAACGCACCCTAAACAACTTCCTTGGGATAGGAATACTTGCTGCCTTTTTACTTATGACAATTGGGTTTCTGGTGGTCTTTCTGGTTAGAATGTTCTACAAAGGCTTGCCAGTTCTCAGCCTGAATTTTATTTTCCGCAATCCCCGTGAAGCAATGACAGCAGGAGGGATTTTCCCAGCAGTTGCTGGCACTTTCTGGCTAACTTCCCTGGCCATCCTGGTTGCTTTTCCGCTGGGAGTTTTAACGGCAATCTACCTGAGCCAGTATGGTAAACCTCGCTGGTTGGTACGAACTGTGAAAGTTGCCATCAATACCTTGGCAGGAACGCCATCAATCATCTTTGGGCTGTTTGGAATGGCCGTGTTTGTAAATCTAATGGGTTTTGACGTTTCATTGCTTTCAGGTTCGCTAACCCTGGCCATTCTGGCTATGCCAATGATAATAAATGCTACTGAAGAAGCAATCAGAGGAGTTCCCAGCGATTTCAGCGAAGCATCTTTAGCGCTGGGAGCTACCAAGAGGCAAACTATCATGAAAGTCGTTTTGCCAACCGCCCTACCCAGCATCCTAACTGGAACTATCATCAGTATCGGCAGAGTGGCAGGCGAAACAGCGCCGATAATGTTCACAGCCGCCACCTTCTATTCCCGCCGCTTACCACACAACATAACCGACGAGGTGATGGCTTTGCCATACCATATTTACGCATTAATGACTGAGGGGACAAAGCCCGAAGCTCAGGTTCCGATTGCCTATGGCACAGCCCTGGTTTTGCTGTTGATGGTTCTTACGATCAGCGCTGGAGCTGTGGCAATCCGCTTTTCGATCAGGAGAAAAAGAAAATGGTAAACAGCCGAATAAACACTGAAAATCTGAATCTGTGGTTTGGCAAAAACCACGTCTTACACGATGTAAACCTGAGCATTTACGACAAGAAAGTAACGGCCATGATTGGCCCCTCAGGCTGCGGTAAATCGACCTTGCTCAGGTGCTTTAACCGGATGAACGATTTGATACCTGAAACCCGCATTGAGGGTAGAATCATGCTGGGAGAAAAGGATATCTACGCACCAAAAACTGATATTACCAAAATCCGGGCAAAGGTAGGTATGGTTTTTCAAAAACCTAATCCATTCCCCAAAAGCATCTTTAATAACGTGGCTTTTGGGCTCGCAATCCAAGGCAAACACTCTAAGTGCGACATCCATAGCCGCGTGGAGGAAAGCTTGAAAGCAGCCTGGCTGTGGGATGAAGTGAAAGACCGCTTGCATAGTTCTGCAATGGCTCTGTAGGGCGGACAGCAACAAAGATTGTGCATCGCCAGAGCGCTGGCCAACAGCCCTGAGGTGCTGCTTCTGGATGAACCTACCTCAGCTCTCGATCCCCAGTCCACGGCAAAAATCGAAGAACTATGCCTGGAGCTGAAAAAAAGCGTTTCAATTCTGATCGTTACTCACAACATAGCACAGGCGGGACGCATCTCAGATTACACAGCCTTTATGTATCTGGGGCAACTTGTAGAATTTGGCAAAACGGAATCTGTCTTCACAGTCCCCGGCGATAAACGCACGGAAGCTTACTTGACCGGAGTCTTCGGTTGATTAATATATTAGCACTAAATGGAGTTCAGTATGATCAACAATAAAAAACAGGAACTGAAACAACTGCTGATGGCACAGAGCACATTGGTAGAAAAAATGGTTACCATGGCCATCGGAGGATTGTATAAGATTGGAAGCGCATTCAAGGATGAGGTGCTGAAGTTTGAGGAACGGGTGAATCAGATTGAGGTGGAAATCGACGGAAAATGCGTTTCCTTGATAGCCTTGTTTCAACCAGAAGCAAAAGACCTGCGTGAGATTTTGATGATCTATAAGATTAATAACGATCTTGAGCGCCTCGGAGACCAAGCTGTAAACATCGCCGAAAGCGCCGCCCAATTGGTGGGAAATCCGGTCATTCTATCAATCCCCGAACTGCTGGAAATGAAGGATGCCACTCTCAGGATGCTAAAGGACAGTCTTGATGCATTCTCACAGGAGAATGTGGAATCTGCTCGGAGGGTTTGTGATTCAGACAATCAGGTGGACGAATACAACAGGATGATATATAAGCATTTGGTGCAGCTTATTAAAGCCAATCCCCAGCAAGTGGATCTTTATTTACATATTCTGAGGATCGCAAAAAACCTGGAGCGCATCGCCGATCTCTCCACCAATATTGCGGAGAACACCATATACCTCGCCCAAGGCAAGGTCATCAAACACCATGCAGAGGATGAGAATCAGACTTGAGCCTAAGTCTTCTCAGGGCTTTTTTCCTGGTTTGATCCACCCTTTCCACTCTCAGGTTCAGCAGCTTGGCGATATCCTTCAGGCTTAGCTGCTGGACGTAGGAGAGATTCAGAATCCGTTTTTCGATTTCAGGCATGTCGGCAGGAAGCTGTATACCAGAATCTGCTACGGGGGTTTGCTTATCTGCCAGATTGGCGATGTGGGTTTCTGAGAGTATTTCGGATGGACTGCATTCTTTTAGCGCTTTGTAAAGCTGCTTTTTAATCCAGTAAGTAGCATAAGTTGAAAACTCAGTTCCTCGGCCTGGATCGTAGTTTTGTTGGGCCTTCAGCAATCCGATCAGGCTCTCCTGCTTCAAATCGTCCCAATCCAGACCTTTGTTGCGGTATAGCCTTGCAATCCCATAGGCTAATTTCTGATATTTGCTCAGTATATCGTCATAATTGTTATCCCACATTTTTACCAGCTCCCTTGCAGTTGTTCGGTGGGCAGATGTATATAGAAGCTGGTACCCTTTCCTGGCTCGCTGTTCACCTCTATGCTCCCATTATGCAGCAATACTATGTGTTTAACTATTGCCAGGCCCAACCCGGTCCCACTGCGGGAGCGATTTCTAGCGGAGTCGGCTACATAGAATCTTTCGAAGATGCGGGATAAATGCCTGGCCTCTATGCCTTTTCCTGTATCAGTCACTTCGAATGTTATCAGGTGATCAGATACTTTGCTTCGAATAGTGATAGACCCTGTGTCAGTATAACGCAGCGAATTCTGGACTAAATTGATAAATACCTGCTCTAGTTTGAAGGGGTCGCAGCTTAGCCTTGGCAAACGTTTATCCAGCTCGATTTCAAAAGCGAGACCTTTCTCTTCTACCTCTGGACCCAGGATCATCTTTAGGTTAGCAAAAAAGGTCTGCAGGGAGATCTCCTGTTTCTCGATCTCTGCAGTCCGTTCTAGCCTGATTAGCTGTTCCAGGTCGATAATCAGATGAATCAGCCTTTCTGTATGATTCTGGATGATCTTCAAATAACGGCTGTTTTCCGCAAGGCAGTTTTCCTGCATCGCCTCTGTAAAACCCTTGATAGCCGTTAAGGGAGTGCGTAATTCGTGCGCCAGATTTACCACGAAGTCCCTCTTCATCTGCTCTGCTTGTCTGATTCCATCAATGTTCTGCAGAATAAACACTCTGCGGCGAGCGCTGAGGTTAGTCATTCCCGACAGCAGATAGAAATGCTCTCCCAACTGCAATTCAGTCATAATTCTTTCCGGGCTGCCTTCAGAATCCTTTATCAATGCCAGCAACTGTGGTTCACGGATCACTTCCCAATAGCATTGCTCCATCCCGGGATTATATGCCGCGAAGAGCTCTTGAAAAGCGCTGTTTACCAATTCAAACCTACCTTCCAGATTCTGCGACCAGAGAACGTCATCTATGGTGCTAAGCACTAGTCGCAATTCTTCGCGGTGCACCGATAGATGATGTATGGTTCTGTCCAGTTTACCCAGCATAGCATTCAGGTCTTTGCCAACGTGTTCCATTTCGTCCAGTTCCAGGTCTGGAATTCTCCTGCTGTAATCGCCTGTTTTGATCTGATTTGCTACGCTTGAGATCAAATCAAGCTGTCTGCGCAATCCCGAGTATATTCGCCATACAATTACTGTGCTGCAAAGCAACAATACACAGATCAGAATCCACAGCGGAGCCTGCATCAGGATTAACAATATCAGCAATAGCAGGAGCGCGGCATGAGAAATCACCAGCCGCAGAAACAGGCTTTCCTTATCCAAGATCATCCTCGCGATTGCTACTGAATTGGTAGCCCACACCCCTGACGTTTTTGATGTGTGTGGCAAATTCGCCCAGCTTCTCTCTCAGGTTTCGGATGTGAACGTCCACAGTGCGTTCTATCACGACCTTGTCATTACCCCAAAGATAATCCAGGATTTGAGCGCGGTTATATACCCATCCGGGTCGTTTGGTTAGCAGTTGCAGGATTTTGAATTCGGTCAAGGTGATGTCTGCCCTTTTTTCATGAATTATCACTTCATAGCGGTTAAAATCTATTAGGAAGTCCGGATTTATGCACAGCACGTTTTTACTGCTTTCCCAACTACTTCGACGTAACACGGCCTGGATTCTGGCTATCAATTCCCTTGCCTCGAAGGGCTTGGTGACATAATCATCGGCTCCATATTCCAGCCCTTTCAGCTTATCTTCCAGATCGGTGCGAGCGGTAAGCATTAATACCGGTATTTTCTCAGTGGAAGGATCGCTCTTCAATATTTTACATACTTCCAGTCCGTCCAGATCGGGAAGCATCAAATCCAAGAGGATCAGATCCGGATACTCGCTTTTGATCTGTGTTAACATCGGAGCTGCCGTTTCAAAGCCCCGAGGCTGAAAGCCTGCATTTTTCAACTTCAGACTAATCAATTCCAGGATGTCTGACTCGTCTTCTACAACATATATTAGCTTACTCATGGTCCACCTCGTCTTTATCTCGTTTCCCAAAGCACAGCTATCCTGTTTTTAGGCAAGGAAAATGAGCCAGAAAATGGTTAAACTTTCTTAACATAGCCGCGTTCCAAGCTACAAAAAGCTCATGATATGCATTATCATTAGTTTCAGGCTATCATAGCACTATCACACCACTATCATACCACATGGCCATGTGGTATGATAGGCTTGAGATACTGAGAAATATGCATAGACTCTGGTTTTCCTGTGTCCAGGATGGATGTGAAGGGGTTATTAAACAGAATTGCCAATCCATAAATACTAATTGACAGGACAGATGGCATGGTTAAATTAGTTCAGCATAACAGAATGAGGTCTACGAAGCTGGATTTTCGTTTGCAGAATTTCATTACAGTAATAATGAGGATATAAAATGAAGAAGAGATTGCCCGTTCTACTGATCTTTGTAGGGGTATACTTGGGGATTCTGCTCGAGGTGCTTATCAATGATCTGATCAAGGAAAAAATGCCTTTCACCCAGTTTTTGCCGGGATTTGTTTTACTGACGCTTATCTATTGGGCTATTGCCCTGCTTGCCTATTGGCTTATCTCGTGGTATCTGAAGAAAAAAGGTGAAAGAAAAACCAGTAACTGACGAAGACCCTAATGAAATGGGGATCAGCCGGTTTTGTTTGTTTCGGGGTTTTTACGCAGGCAAGACCAGCCAAAAAGTTCGCTAAATCCGTGCCTGAGATTCAGCTTACGAGCTTGGGAGATAAGTTTGCAGTTCAGGATTTTTGGCAGCTAAACTACACCCTGATCCGCTTTCTCAGTCTACCGCTAAATAAACTATAAACTTTAGTATGACCTCTAAGATCTAAACTCAGGTCGTATCAGGGTTATAACAGTAGATAAACAAATGCTGGACAAAATCCGGCTGTAGGGAATAGTGGCCACAAATTAGCAAAAAAAGGATCCCTCACTTGACAAACTTCACCGATATCAGCCTCCCAGAGCCACTTCTAAGAGCAATCAAAGACCTTGGATTCATCACGCCCACCCCCATTCAGGAAGAAACCATTCCCTGGCTGCTGGATAATGAAACAGACCTGATCGCGTTGGCACAAACCGGAACCGGCAAAACTGCCGCCTTTGGTTTACCAGCCCTCAGCGAAACCGATATAGAAAGACCAGAGGTGCAGACTCTGATTCTCTGCCCCACCCGCGAACTGTGCATACAAATCGGCAAGGACTTCACCGCCTTCGCCAAATATATGCCCCGCATCAAGATGGCCACGGTTTATGGTGGCGCACCGCTCTTCAAGCAAAAAGAAGCCCTGTTATCTGGAGTGCAGATTGTGGTCGGCACCCCCGGACGGGTTAATGACTTTATCCGTCAGAATGTATTAAAACTGGATAAAGTAAAGCGTTTGATACTGGACGAAGCCGATGAAATGCTGAACATGGGTTTTAAGGATGAGATTTTTGAGATCATGAGCAAAACCCCTGTGGCTAAGCAGACCTTGTTATTCTCCGCCACCATGCCAAGGGAAGTGGCTCAACTCGCCTCCACCTTTATGAAAGACCCTCACCGGATCAGTGTCGGCAATCAAAACCAGGGTGCAGAGAATATAAAGCACTACTTCTACAAGGTTCAAGCCAGAGATAAGTATCTGGCCTTAAAGCGGATAGCGGACATGAGTCCCAAGATTTATGGGATTATCTTTTGCCGTACCCGCATCGAGACCCAAGAGATAGCGGATAAACTGCAGCAGGATGGCTACAATGCCGATGCCCTGCACGGTGACCTGTCTCAAGGTCAACGCGAGCTGGTAATGAGTCGTTTCCGCACAAAATTCGTGCGCCTGCTGGTAGCAACCGATGTGGCAGCCCGGGGTTTGGATGTGGATGATCTTACCCATATCATAAATTACAACTTACCCAATGACCCGGACATTTATATCCACCGCTCAGGTAGAACCGGCAGAGCAGGAAAAAGCGGTATCAGCCTCAGCATTATTCACAGCAAAGAACTGGGTGCCCTGAAGGCGATAGAGAAACGCCTGGGACGCGATATCCAGTGGCAAAAGGTTCCCGGCGGTCGTGAAATATGCGAAAAGCAGCTCTATCACTTCGTGGATAACGTGGAACGGATTGAGGTTAACGATACGGAAATAGCTTCTTTTCTGCCAAACGTGTACAAGAAATTAAGCTGGATGACCCGCGAAGAATTGATCCAGCGCTTTGTATCGGTAGAATTCAATCGCTTTCTGGATTACTACAAAGATATTCCCGACCTCGACCAAAGCGAACAAAGAAGCAGCAAAGGCGACAAGAAATCCTTCCGCTTCACTACCTTCAAATTAAACCTTGGTAGCAATATCGGGATGAACAAACGTGAATTGATGCGCTTTGTGAACCAATTGAAGGTGACCCGCAGCATCGAAATCGGCCTGATCGAGATAATGAAGGAACATTCATTTATAGCATTGGACGCCGAATACGAAGAAAGACTGCTGAAAGCCTTTAACCGCAGCAAATTCAAAGGGGTTCCGGTACAGGCTAGCCTGGCCGAAGCAAAGGGGAACCGCCAGGGTAGGAGAAAAACCGGCAATAACGATAAACCTGATCGGAGATCGGGGTATAGAAAAGCTCAGGGGTAGTGGCTGAGATTTTTAGAACTAAGGTTTAGCCCTTATCCGGCTCCAGATACTCATCGGATGGCAGATACTTCCAGGCCAGGAGCCAACGGTCCAATAGCACTACGATTCCAAAGAAAGCCATGCTAATGGCTACAATCACCAGAATCACCGCAAAAACGTGGGCTGTTTGGTAAGCTTTGGTAGCTCTGGTCATATATATTCCCAATCCCGAGCTACCTCCCAGCCATTCTCCGATTACCGAGCCCATCACGCTGTAGGTAGCTGCCAGCTTCAAGCCAGTAAAGAAACCCGGCATGGCTGATGGTATCCTTAAGAGAGTGAATATCTTATACTCACTGGCCCCCATGGCTCTCAACAGCCTCTCCTGCTCAACGTTGACAGCGCGAAAACCATCGTAAAGCCCCAAAGCAATTGGAAAAAAGCACATCAGCAGCACAGCAAAAATCTTTGACGAAATTCCGTAGCCAAACCAGATGATAAGCAACGGGGCAATGGAGATTAACGGAACGGTTTGCGAAACTATGAGATATGGATACAATAGCTGCTTTAAAATCGAAAACCGATGCATTCCAATGGCTGTGATAGAGCCCAGAACAATGCTGAGCAAGAGACCACTGACTGCCGCCAGAAGAGTTGGCTGCAAATGATGCCAAATCAACCCGGGGTTATCAATGAAGACCCGTAAAACCTGGTATGGCGAAGGAACCAGCCAAAAAGCGATCATTCCTCTGCTGCTGCCGATTTGCCATAAGAACAAGAGGATAAAGAACAGCAGGATCGGCAGGGTGAATTGCCGGTGTTTCACAGCTCGCCCAAAAAGCGGATTTCAGTTTCCAGGCTCACTCCAAAGCGTTTCATAACTGTGCTTTTTACGTGGTCGATGAGTTTTAACACATCTCCAGCGCTCGCCTGCCCAAGATTCACGATGAACCCACAATGCTTTTCAGAAATGGCGGCATCTCCCAGCCGGAATCCCCTTAGGCCGCATTCGTCGATCAATTTGCCTGTGAAGTGGCCAGGCGGCCTCCGAAATACAGAGCCGGCACTGGGCAATTCCATGGGCTGTTTTTCCCAGCGTTGCTGGTTCAGGTCGTCCATTCTTTTCTGGATGGCTTGGGGATCATCAAGCTGAAGTTTAAAGACCGAAGATAGGTGGATCAACTCCCGATCCTGAAACACGCTATGCCGGTAGCTAAAATTGTGCTGCTCGGCTTTAAGATGGAAAACCGGATTTGAGGATAGCAATGAATCAAGGTTTGGCTCTATGTATTTACTGCAATAGAGAATATCCTTAATCTCCCCACCGTAGGCACCTGCATTCATAAATACCGCTCCGCCCACGGTTCCTGGAATTCCCGAAGCGAATTCCAAACCGCTCAAACTCTGCTGTTGAGCAAATTCACAGAGTTCGGACAAGCTAACCCCGCAAAAAGCGGAAATGTAATTCTCATCCCGGGTAAGCTTTTGATAATAAAGAGTGCTGATTGCCATGCCCCTAAAGCCCTTGTCGGATATCAGAAGATTGGAGCCCTTACCCAGGATAAAATATGGCACTCCATTTTCGAGGCAGAATGATAGCAGCCGGATAAACTGCGTTTGATTCCTGGGGCTGGCAAACACGTCTGCCGGACCCCCGATTTTGAAGCTGCAATGCTCATTCAAGGGAACATCGAAGGCTATTATTCCTTCTTCAACCAAGGCTTTAAGCTGGTCGTAAGAAATCTGGCTGTAGTTCATATCTTTGTCCATTGCCTCAGAGACCGTTGAAAAATCTACCCACTTCTGACACGAGCTGTTGTTCGTTTTGGAGTTCTATGCAGCGGCCGGGTAAAATCTGCTTGAAGTAATCTCCATATCGCTTTTTGGATACTCTGGAGTCCATGATCAAAACTATGCCGCGATCGGTTTTACTACGGATCAGCCTTCCAAAACCCTGACGGATGCGCAACAAGGCATTAGGCAGCATAAAATGCATAAAAGAATCTTTGTTTTCACGCTCCAGTTTATCGATCAATGCTTCCACCACAGGCTCGGAAGGAACCTGAAACGGAATTTTGTAGAGAATCAGCAGTGAAAGAGACTCCCCCTGAACATCCACCCCCTCCCAGAAAGAAGATGTCCCCAAGAGAACAGCGTTTTTATATCGCTTAAAATCACCCAGCATCGAACTTCGGCTACCTCCCTTCCCCTGGGCAAAAAGGGGCCGTTTGGCATGATAAAGGCTATCTCCCACATGCCTGTACACTGCATCAAGGTCTTTATACGAGGTGAATAACGCCATGGTTCCTACTTCTGCGGTTTGCAGTACTTGTTCCAAGCATCCCAAGGCCTGACCCTGGAAAAACTTGTCCTTATGCTCCGGAAGAAAACTAGCGATCAGCAGCAGAGATTGGCGGTCATAATCAAAAGGGGATTCTACAATACTCAGGTTAAGCTGCTTATCAGAAAGCAGATTTAGCCCGGATTGGGACAGGAAATATTTGAATGAACCTCTCAGAGCCAGCGTGGCAGATGTAAAAACAATGCATGGTATCTGCTTATAAAGTAGCCTGTTTAGATGTTCGGAAACTTCCACTGGTGCATAACAGAAGCTGGAAGCCGGGATATTTTTATCAGGACGTGGACTATTCTCAATCCACAGCGCATAATCATTTAAGTCCGGCTGCAAAAGGGTAAGCAGCATGGATTCGTTTTCTGCGCAGCGTTGCAGGTAGCTGGAGATATTTTCTTTAATGATATCCAGATTTGCCACTTGCTGGGAGTTCAGGCTGGAAAGAACGTTCTCCAAAGCGGTGAGGTCTTTCATTAGTTGTTTGAAAACCTGGGTAAATTGCCCAAGATGCTCAAAGAGCTCAGTGTACTTCTCAGGTTCTTTGATCCGCAGTTTCCCATAGCTATCTGCTTCGGCGCAGAGATCGGCAGCTTTGTTGAATATCAACTGAAGTGGTTTCCGCTGTTCCTCAATCTCTTTGGCCAGTTTGGTGCAAAGCGTTTCTACCTGAGTTTTCTGAGCATCCGTAGCCAGGCTCTTTTTGATGGTCTGGATCACTTGATGCAGGAACCCCCCGCTTTGCCTGCGTCCAGAATGCTCCAATTGGCCAAACAAGCTGTTCAGATCGGCATAACCCAGATCAAAACCCAGATGCTTGGCTGCTGCGGCCATCAGATTATGAGCCTCATCGATCACCAGATAGTCGTATTCACCCAAAGTTGATCCGCTCATCTGAGCATCGGCTAAGAGCAGAGAATGATTTACCACTACCAGCGAGGCGTTTTCAATGTCCCGGCGTAGTTTCATAACATGGCAATTGGAAAAATGAGGGCATTTACGGCCAGTACAGCTAAAACGGTCGGAGCTTACCTTGCGCCACACTATCCCAAAGCTTTTACGGTCGAAAGAGCTGTTTTCTGATACATCACCTGTGTTAGTGAGCATTTTCCAGATAAATAGATACAGCAATCCATGTGCGTCATAGGAACTCAAACCCCGGCTCTGCTCTGCCATCAGTTCTTCCCAGCGTCTTTCACACACATAGTTTTCACGTCCCTTTACCAGAACCGCTTTGAAGGAAAGAGGCAGCATCTTCCGCAATTGGGGCAAATCTTTGTAAAACAGCTGTTCCTGCAGATTCTTGGTATTGGTGGATACCACAACCCGGGTTTTCTTTTGCCTGGTGAAGCGCAAAGCCGGCACCAAGTAGGCAAAGGATTTACCCACTCCCGTTCCAGCTTCCACCACCAGATGTTCTTCCTTCGCAAAAGCATCACTCACCTGCTCTGCCATTGCCAGTTGACCGGCCCGATATTCAAAATTTGCGAATTTCTTTGCGAAGAGCCCTGATTCCGAAAATACCTCGGAAACACTTGATATGTCTCCGGGTACATCATGCTCGATCACATTGTTTAGTTGGCTTTTCAGGGTTTTGGGAGCTTTGCCGGATAACACCTGTGAACGTTGTTGACGCACCAGGAGTTTCAGATATTCACTCAGGTAGCTTTCCAGCTTTGCCTGAATACTCAGATCGATTATCCGGGAATTTACGATGAAGCTGTAGTGGCCAAGAATGTGCTCTGTAAGTTTTACAAGCAGAAGTCCGGTAGCTTCAGCATCGGCATAGGCGCGGTGGGCATTCTCCAGCTTGATGCCAAAGTATTCTACCAAAGTTGAGAGTTTGTGGTCAGAGGTGGTAGGCAGATAGATTCTGGCTATCTCAGCCGTATCCCAGTATTTATTCAGAAGGGGGAATCCCCCGTCTGCAACCAGACCGCTGTTGATAAAACCCAGATCAAAGCGAATGTTGTGACCCACCAAAACTGCATCCCCGACGAACTCGCAAAAATCCTTCAAAACATCTTTTAGCGGTGCTGCGTTTTTCAGGTCTGAAGGACTGATATTGGTAAGGTACTCAATAAAATGCGGAATTTTGGCATGGGGTTTCACCAAACTGTCGAAACGCTCGCTGACTTGTCCGTTTACAAAACGTACCGCAGCGATTTCGATAATCTCATCACGATCCGCATTAAGACCAGTGGTCTCGATATCGATGGCGATGAAATTCAACTCCGCACCTGGCTGCGGGAGCTCAGCATGAGATTCGTTCATAATGGCAATTATCCCTGCAAATCCCTCTTCAGAAGCCCTCAAAACGGGCGATCCTTCCAGGAGGTATTAAGTCCGGGATTATGTAGGCAGAGCTTCTGATCAAGCAGGTAAAACGCCAAAGCAAGCGAGACATGGGGATTGCCAAGTGTTTACTCCTCTTCCCGATACAACTCATAGCGTTGCATCTTCTTGCTCAGAACGCTGCGGGAAATGCCCAATTCTTTGGCTGCCTGTGTTTCATCGCCCTGGTAATTTTCCAGACAATTCATGATCATCTGTTTTTCCAGTTCTTCAATGGCATCTTTCAGGGTTTTGCGACCGGAAAGCATGTTTAGGGTCTTATTATGTTCAGCGTAGCGATAGACCTCTTCGCTAAAGTCGTCAGCTTTTATAAAAGCTCCTGGTTCCACCAGAGTAACAGCTCTCTCAATTTCATTTTCCAATTGGCGCACGTTTCCCGGCCAGTCGTATAGTTCCAGAGATTTCATGGCGTCTGAGGATATGCCTGAGACCTTTTTATCCATCCGCTTGGTGTATTTGTCCAGAAAATGTATGGCCAAAAGCGGAATGTCTCCAACTCTGCTTTTCAGCGGTGGTACATCGATGCGAATTACATTAAGGCGGTAATACAGGTCAAGCCTGAAATCTCCCTTTTTTACCTTTTCCATCAGGGAAACATTGGTAGCACAGACTACTCTTACATTCACCTTCTCTGTTTTGGTAGCTCCAACCCTCTTCACCTCTCCTTCTTGGAGGAAACGGAGCAGCTTTGCCTGGGTTGATTGGCTGATATCTGCTATCTCATCCAGAAAGAAGGTACCACCGTCGGCAATTTCAAAGAGCCCCTTTTTATCGTAGGCAGCGCCAGTGAAAGAACCTTTTACATGGCCAAAAAGCTCACTCTCCAAAAGTGTTTCCGGCAAAGCTCCACAGTATTGGGCTACGAAAGCTTTATTACGACGATTACTGCTGTAATGCAAGGCACGGGCAATCAGTTCTTTTCCGGTTCCGCTGGGGCCTTCCAAGAGCACTGTGGTAGGAGCGTCCTTTACCTTCTCAATGATCTCAAAGATTTTCAGCATCTCCGGGCTTTTGCCTATTATATTGGCATAGATGTTGCTGGCATTCAGTTGTTCACGGATTGTGGCGTGTGATTTCTCCAGATTTGCGCTGCGGATGTTTTCGATGATTACGATGATCTGATTGGACAGAGCCGAAAGCAGATTAATAATCCGTTCGGAAAAATAGTGAGAGCCGCTTTCGCAGAAAAGCAGCACTACACCCAGAGTGTTTTTACGGATTGAGAGAGGTAAGACCAGGATGTTGTTGTATACAGGCGCAAAATTTGGCTGTTTAATGTTTTCCAGTTTATTGCTTTTAAATACTTGGGCACATAGGTTTTCAAACTGGTCGTAATACTTGCTTTCATGCGATACATTCTTGAAAATCCTGTATTCCCAAGCATCTGGCAAATTGGGATTGGGATGCAGGCTCAGAATCCCACCGTCGGCTTCGGAAATCTCCACCAAGCTATTCAATGAATGCTCGATCAATACGTCCAGGTCAGTTAGCGTATTCAGTTTTTGGGTAATCTCATAGAATTGGTTCAGCAGATTTTCTTCGAACTTTATTTCTTCCATCTGGGAAGCGAATTCTCGGGAGATTCGCTGCAAGAGGATGTCGTTTTGTTCTAAAAGCTTTATCGAGCCATATTGTTGAATTATCTTCTTGTTGTTCTTCAGAATCTGCAGTGCTTGCTCCCAATCCTTCAGATCAAGCAAAACCCCGGCCAGTTCGTAATTTGCCAAGGATAATTCATAGTTGCTTCCTGCTTCCACAAATAGCTTGATGGCTTCGTTCAAATATTCTTTGGCAGCCTCAGGGTTTTTACGTTCCAAGAGAGCGCGCAAGTAGTAGGACCGGCCAACCTCGAATTGTAGATTCTGCTCCAGAGCCAGTTTTTGAGCTTCACTGATGTAATAATCAGCGCTTTCCACGTTGCGGGTCATGATAAAGTAATATGCTTGCTTCTGACACCCTTCGATTATCTTGTCCCGCGCCGCCAGAGACTTGAAGAAATCCAGGCTTTCCACCAGATAGCGGTAAGCTTCTTTAAACTTGTGCAGTTTGGTAAACACGCTGCCCAAATTACCGTATAGCTCTGCTTTTATATAGTCGTCCGAAACCGATGGCAACAGCTCTAATCCCTTGAAATAGAGGTCGTAGGCAAGATTAAGCTCATTCTGCTTCTCATAAACTTCACCCAGATTATTGAAACTGCGCAGCAATCCTTCGTTAAATCCTGTTTCCTGGCTCTTTTTGATAGCCTTTTCGTAATATTCTATCGATTCTGTCCAGTTTCCTTTTTTAAAAGACAGAGCTCCCAGATTATTCAACGATGCGATAATATTCCGGTAAAAAGCAAACTCAATGGCCGTCTCCAGCGATTTCTTCAAAGCTTCCTCGGCTCTGACGAATTCACCGTGGTCCATCAAGGTAACCCCGATGTTATTGTATATATTGGTGATGTTATAGGGTTCGGCCAGAAGTTTCTGGATTTTCAGCGCTTCTTCGAGGTAGTACAGAGATTTGGCTGGGTCACCTTTGTCGTCCATCAATCCGCCCAGATTGTTATAACAAACAGAAATCCCGTTCAAGTTATAATACTGCTTCTCCAGAGCCAGACTTTTCAAAAAATAAGCTTCGCTCTTCTCCCAATCTCCCTGAAACATGTATAAAACGCCCAGGTTGTTGTAGATTGCCGCCAGACCTCCATGATCGGACGCTAATGAGTACATCGTCTCGGCTTCTTTGAAAACCTCTTCCGCCTGATCCCATTCGTTTATATAATAATGAATCTTCCCTTTTATCTTACGAGCCCCAGCCTGGATGCTGTGGCGTTGTTGCTGATCAGAAATGCTGGCTGCCGCCTGCAAAGCAGCGTCCAAAGCTCCAAAAGCCTCATTAAAGGATTCACTCTCGGTCAGCACTTCCGCTTTTAACAGCAAAATCCTGGCCTTCCAATAAGGGTCTATCGTGGTGGGAGAATACTTTTTGATAATCTCGAGGGCAAATGCGGACGAATTTACCGCATACAAGTCATTAGCCAGATTATACACGATTATTTCTGCCGCCAGGTTATTCTCCGTGCAGATATGCAGGGCTTGCCGGTAATAATCCACGGCTTTGTCTTTTTGGTTCATGTCCGAATATGCCTTGGCGATTTTCTTGGTGCTCTCCAGCTTTGCTGTGGCTGCCTTGGCATGTGCCAAAACGTATTCTTCCAGAACCAGCAGACTCTGAGCATCATTGATCATACCCAAGTCGCCGATTACATGTTCAAAAAGCCTGGCATTGAATTTCCCGCTGAACATCAGCATCCGTACTTGTGCCTGAAGAAACCGTGTATGCTTTTCCAGATAATCTTTCAGGCGGTTATACAAACCAGAATCAAAATTCTGCATCTCCCCCTTTAGCCAAACGGAAAAGGCACTTTTCTTCTGGATAGAGCAATGTGAGCCGATCATGGAGATCAGCCCAGCTTCGCTCAAGGCAGTTTTATCGCTCTTAAAACCTTTTGGCTTGCCCAGGGCTTCGTTAAGCTCATCAGCACTCAATCCGTCCAACACATATAGTGCGATCAGGATTTCCTTCTGGCTTACACTGAGCGTCTCCAGAGCCTGATGATAAATCTCGCTGGCATCGAAAGTCTTTTCCAGATAAGGACTAAGGTCGAATTTCCCCTTGTCCTTACCGCTCAACAATTCCCGGAAAATCCGTTCGATGATCATCAGGTTTCCCCCTGTGATCCTTTGAAAAATCTCACTTTCACTAATATAAGTGAAATCAGAATCGGGAAAAGTCATCTGCAGCAGCTTCTGGCAATCGTCCACTCCCAGAGCCGGGATATGCTCTACCTCAGAAAATGGAAATAGCCGTTCCTGGGAAAACACAACTATCTGAATCCCCATATCCGGAAGATGCTGAACTAGGTATTGCAGATAATCCCGAGTGTATCTGTCCAGCACGTCCGCATCGTCTATCACCAGCAGCAGGCAGTGAAACAGCTCCATCCCCTGTAAGCGTTCGGTGATATAATAAAAGAAATCGTATTTATTCGCTGAACCTATATTATCTTGAAATTCCTTGTAAAAGCCCAGCAGATCTTCTTCCGTCACCTGGCTGATGATTTGGATCAATTCCGTGAAGTGATTGAAATCCAAAGGATGCGGAGTGAAGAAAACCCGTTTGCCATAGGTTTCTTCCATGCTATCCAGCAGAGGTTTTACAAAATAACTCTTCCCTGAACCGGATTTGCCGGTTATTTCCAGCAAATGGCTGGTGGAGCTGTCCCGCAGATAGCTCATAACTTTGGATAGAGCAATCCTACCGGTTATATAACTATTCATCTGACGTGTCATGTTTTCGGGCATGTATCCCCCACTCTGGAGATTTCGTTTGTAAACCATCAGAAAAAAAGCTTGGCAGGGTGTCAAGCGAAAGATAATCTGTCTGAAGTAAGAACGATTATAAATGACCCATTAACTGCGATCCGACACAGGGATATCTCATTTCATAAGTTGATAGTGCCCAAGGCTCGTTTTACAGCAGTTATTAAGCTCCAAGACAGGATATTTTGCAGAAGATTGCGTGACCACAACAGGTTCTGTTTCTGTTCCTATTGAATTAAGGATATTATCATTGGCGTGTTCTGGATCCTGATCATGAAGCTAAAACCAAATACATTTTCTGTCTCCCTCATTAAACTTGGAGATTAGCTTCAGCGCGGTCTTATTCATATACATTCCGATCTTTGTAACGCTGTTTGCCCTGTCGATAGCCATCACCACATCTATACTATTTTCGTTAACCATAAATCCAGATGTAGTCCGCCATCAATTCCATTCATCACAAAGGCAGCGCTGAAGCCGAAGTGGAGAATTCCATCAGGGGTTGTGGGACTGCCAGTCTCTGCACAAAAATACACAGATAAACGATAAACTGATCATTGCCAGTGTAATTTTTCTTAGTTCCCGCGCAGGGCAGATACGATCTTCACTGCTGGGATCACCGGCTTTTTTAGCTGTTATTCACATGGACTAACCTGTTGTTTTGTAGTTCGATGATCTCATCAGCGATATTGATGGTTTCTGCCTTGTGGGATATTACAATGATGAAAGCGGAAGAAGATAGCTTGCGTATCGTATCGTGGATGTAATTCTCACTTTCAGCATCTATATTGGAAGTAGGTTCATCAAAAATCAGGAGTTTGGGTTTCTTAATCAATGCCCTTGCCAAAGCAAGTCGCTGTTTCTGTCCGGCAGACAGATTAATCCCCTCTTTGCCCAAAGAAGTGTCGTAGCCATTTGGCAAGCTGTTTATAAAGATATCAGCATTGGCCAGTTTGGCAGCCTCATATACTTCTTCGGGGCATGCAATTGCGCTTCCAATTGCAATGTTTTCATAGATTGTGGAGTTCAGAATCAAGGGGTCCTGCTCCAGATAGGAGGCCTGCTTTCTCAAAGATGCATAGTATTTGTCTTCCAACAGGCAGTCATCATAATGTATGGTTCCCTTACAGGTTTTGTAAATCCCTATCAGCAAAAGGGCAAGAGTGGTTTTGCCAGAACCGGAAAGCCCCCTCAGCAAATATATTCTTCCTGGCAGAAGCTTAAGTGAGACATCATCCAGGATCAGGTTTCCATTTTCATATCTAAACCATACCTCGTTGAGCCTGATGCACTTATCGATATCAACTTTTCTTCTTCTGCCGAGCTATACTCAATGGGCATGGACAGAAGGTCGTTTATCCGTGAGTATAGAGGCATGTTTTTCTGAAATCCGATATAGCTGTTGATTATGCCATTGGCTGGAGCGTTTATCATTCTAAAATATGCCAGAAATGCAATCAGACTGCCTACGCTAAACTTACCTTTAATGATCAGAATCCCGCTCACAATGATAATCAGCGAGACGCAGAATTCCTGCAACGTACTGGTTAAAACGGAGTTTCTTAGCGAAACCCGCATCATTCGCAGCAAGGTGCCAAAATAAGCTCTATAAGTTCTGATGATATTGCGTTGCAAATAGTTAAACAGATTACAAAGCTTTGCCGTGAAGGTGGCTCTCACTGATTCTTGCAGACTTTCGCAGTAATTCGTATAGTATTCTACCTGCAATCGCAGCTTTTGTATGGGCCGTTACATGCAACATTTGCAGATATCTTTATGGGTTCGTCGTTCGCAACGATTGTGTCTATTACGAATATCTCTAATTTGTCCATGAGTTCTCCTTTTCTTTTTCCCTGAACAAACACAAATTTTTCGATATCTTGCATGTCATGCGAAAATAATTAATCAATCAAAGCAAAATTGTCATTTTATCAGATAGTTCATAATGAATTAACGCTCATTTTTTGCGGCAATCAAGATATATAAGCTGAACTTGCATAATACTAGTTCAGCATATGTGCATTTTGAGGATATGTTGATATTTTTCGACTCTACCCAGATTAAGTTTGAATTCCCTTTAAAAATGTATCACTTGGCACAAGTTTGTGCAGTTATTCCCACGGGGCTTTTTTATTCTACCTTGAGTAATCTATTGCTGGAATTCCTGATTGCCAGGTTTGTTTAGCTCTTCGATTCTTTTCATTACAAAGCTTCTGAGGATTTCTACCGGAATCATGTCGATGTAGCGCTTTTCCACCAAAACCGTTAGCACATCGTTGGGATGGATTTCCACCGAACCGGAGGGAGCAATAATCTTACCCTGACGGTTTATAAAAGTGATCAGCGTTCCGGGAGGAAGCTTAAGGTCACGCACCAGACAGGTTCCTTCATAGTATTCATCATCTATGAAGACCTCGATGATCTCATAGTTTGTATCTTGTACCGTAACTAGCTCCAGGATTTTTGGCAGTTTGTTACGATCCTTGGTTAGCAAACCCAGCTTTCGGGCCAAAGGCACAAGCGTAGTCCCCTGGACCAGCATGGAAAGCGCAACCGTGAAAAAAACTATGTTAAATATCTCATGTCCAGAATCCAGACCTGCGGCAGCAGGATAGGTAGCAAGCACAATCGGGACGGCTCCTCTTACTCCAATAGCAGAGATGAACAGCTTTTCCTTTGGCTTCAAGCTTGTCACCAATGTTACCAGCCAGATCATTATGGGTCTGGCGACCAGGGTGAGTAGCAGAAAAATCACTATCCCTAGATGCCAAATCTCCGAAAAGGACCGGGGAAAGGCCAGCAATCCCAGCAGGATAAAAAGCCCAACGTTGGTAATGAAGGAAAGAGAGTTACAAAAAGCCATCAACCCTTTTTTATAGGGAATTTGTTTGTTCCCAATCACAAACCCGGCAAAAAAACTGGATAGCATGCCACTAGTTTGAGCTGCATTGGCAATACTATAGCTAAGCAGCACAATGGAGATCAGATAGATATAGAAGTACTCCGCCTCGATGTGTCTGATCTTATGGAAGATATGGACTGCCAGTAGACCTATTGATAATCCAATACCTACTCCACCCACAAGTTGCCAGCTGAAACTCAGAATTGACGCAAGGGTGCTGGTCTGCTGACCCACCATCAGATTGATAACAAACATAGTAAAAACAATCGCCATCGGATCGTTTGACACAGACTCCAATTCGGCCATCGTCTTGATCCGGGCCTCGATGGGGTGACCTTTGAATATTGAAAAAACAGCAGCGGCATCCGTGGAAGAGATAATGGATGCTACCAGTAAAGAATTCATGAATGACCAACCTGTAATAAGATGAAAGAGATATCCTGTTATCACCGCCGTTAGCATTATTCCCAAAGTCGACATGATCAGTACTGGCGTTAGAACAAGACGAAAGTGCTGTTGCTTGGTGCCAAAGCCCCCAATGAAGAGGATAAACATCAGCGCCGCATTGGCTATTTCCTTTACCAGCAATGCATTATCCAGATATATAATACCTGTCACATCGCTGCCAAAGATCAATCCAATCATCAAAGACAGAATAATGACCGGCACATTCACTTTGTAAAACACACTGGCCATAAGTACGAGGGTCAATAGGATCATCGCCACTATTATCATTTCTTCAACCTTTTATACAACTATCTGGATCGGATACAATTACTCTTTCACCATTTACTAATAAAACTAAGGAAGAATGCGAAAACTCCCCAATCATTCCCGACTCGTAGTACCTACCTCTTTTTTTAACACGGGGGGATTTGGTCAAGAGAAAACAACTCAACACAGATTAATGAGCATTCCCCTATCAAACGCATCTCCCCAAAAAATTATCCGTTTACTTCAACAAGTATGATGTTGTTGATGATTTCATCCAGATTCCTGCTTGCCACCCGAATGCCGGCCAGTTGCCACCCGAAAGCCACCCGAAAGCCACGCGAACCGGATTCGGGAGGTTTTCGCCAGGATCAGGGGTGGGATAGGCGGGGTAAGCAAGGCCAATCTGAAGAGTGAGCCACAGTTGCCCAGAGAAATAGCTGAGTATACCTCAGGAACACTTTTTGACCCTTGTGGGTGGTTTCAGGCGCAGTTTCTGTCTCTTATACCCGTCCTACTCCCTGTATGAAATTTTCATAAGCTCCGGTTGTTTTTGCAGGCATGAGTATAGCTGAAACCAGCAGATATTTCACAACTCCCTCCTGAGCCAATCCTGGTTCTGGGTTTTGTACATTGGTGGCAAATTCAGGACAGAGGATCTTGCTGCGAGTTGCACCTATTTGGTTTGGATCGTGGTCTGCAGCTAATCTGCCAGGCTCAGAACGAAGGTGCAGGGCTGGCTGCCATTGCTGGTTAAAACGCTGTGCTTCACTTTTAACTCAAGGCTTAATCCGAGCGCGTTTTGCAGGTGGTGCTTCACATGCCCCCCACAACACATGCAATAGCTTACCGGAAAGCTGCCTTCGGCTTGATGTAAACACGAACAGCGCAGCCTGGCATTTTCAGCAAAAAAGCATACTTCAAAAACTCCCTCGGATAGCTGCTTCACGCTGTGTCCGAAGACAAAAGGGGTTTGATTGGCTGCTGCGAGGCGGGAAGGCAGATCAGGGTTATTTTTGAAAATTGCTTTACTCAGTTTATTCCTAAGACCTCCCTTGCAACAAGCACAGGCCTCACGGATCCTTTGGATTCTGGACCCCGGAACCTGCTCCGCCAAACGCTGCATAGCCCCTTTTAGCCACTGCGCCTTGGCCTGGGCATCAGTGGAATTATTGATCTTTTCCCCATCCTGTAGGATAGTGGCGATTATAAATTCAGAAATGCCTTCCGCTTCCAGAGCTTCACGCAGTCTGTCGATTTTTCCATAAGGATATTTCATGATACATCCTCCCCTTCGTCGTGGAATTCAGTTTCATCAGGTAGCAATTGTCACTCCAAAGCACTATTTATGTTTCAGTCCAATACCAGTATTAAAATTCTATCTTGTGAACCCGCAAGAAATTGCAATATAGACCGGTTGACAGGGAAGGCACAAATGATCAGCTTAGCCGCATAGAGAACTTGACAGAATTTCACTGAAAATAGTTTGTGATAAAATCTTATAACCCTGCAAGGATGGTGATATGCCGGACAGCGATCGAATTGATTGAAAGGAAGATTTCCGTGCCCCAAGTGATCTGAACCAAAGAACCCGGAACCCGCATTGATATGTGTGCAAAGTCCGGATGTATGAATGCTTTGCCTAAAGCAGAGCGATAATCACACCATTCCTTTGGAGACAAAATGAAAGAAAACTTGTATGCCCCTTGTGGATTAAACTGCGCTCTTTGCGATACCTATCTCGCCACTCAGGCCGATGACGACGGGATGCGTCAGCAGGTAGCGGACAAATGGTCTGCCCTCTTCCATTATCCTTTCAGCAAGGAAGAGATAAACTGCGACGGTTGTTTAAGCGGCGGTAAAATGAGTGTTTACTGCGGAACCCTTTGTGAGATAAAGCCTTGCGCCATGGCCAAAGGCATTGAGAATTGCAAAGACTGCTCTGAATACATCTGCGATAAACTACGAATAAACCTGGAAGCATCCAGTCAATATATGAATGGATGAAGTATCACCGGGGGAAAGCCTCGTGCTTTCCCCCATTTACCAAAAGGAGGCTGATTGGCTTATAACCATGTAAGGAACTTCCTGCTGCGCAGACCTTCGCTTTTCCTCTGTTCTGTCAGGCTTACTTCCCTGTGCTCCCAAGCCTGTTTACAGTGCAGGATACCTTCCCAGTCCGATGGTTCTTTTTTTGAGCCTGAAAGTTTTGAGGTCGTTTGCCGGAAGCTGTACAAGTATGGTACCCGAATCCTGATTCTCTCTGGGGGAGAACCTGCACTACATCCCCAACTCGAAGATATTTTCGCTATTGCAAAAAAGTATCGTTTCAGGTCGATGAGTATTCTTAGCAATCTCTACTACTCTGAAGCACAGCAGGATAAGGTTATCGGGCTATCAGCCAAGTATGGCATAGGCATTCACACGTCCTATGACGGCCTGGGAGACACGGCAGATAGATTAAGAGGCGCAAAAGACGTTCAGGCCACCGTGGAAAGAGCAATGAACCGGATCAACGAACTTCGCAAGCAGGGCATTTACCAGCGAAAACCAACCGCCACAGTAGTGATAAGCGCTCTGAACATCGATCAAATACCTGATATTATCCAGCGATTGCAGGATCTGGATTGGAACCTGAATGCCGATCTTTATCGCTGGGGCTCGATAAACCACCGTGAACAGGATGTCCTGAAACTGAACGACAAAGCCAAAGTGATCCAGACCATAAACTTGATCCGCAGGACCAAAAACCTGAAAACGCCCCTATGGTATTATGACGGATTGCTGAAATACCAAGCTGGGAAAATGAAGAAACAATGTCCCTACCTGATTTCTCCGACCTTTGGCAGCAAGTTTTTCGTGCATGAGAATGGGGAACTGCACACCTGCATGGATGGGAGCCTCGGAAACCTGCTGAACGATGAAGTGAAAGATATCTTTCGCAGCCAGCCCTGGAGGGATATGCAAAGAGGTTTCATAAACTGCCAGGGATGCTGGAACAATTGCTTCACGGTCAGTTCACGCGCCTTGTCTTATCTGCATTGGCCCACCATCAGACAATTAATGATGATGAAAAGCAGCCGGACTTAGAAAACAGATGAGAAAGGAAACCTGATATGCCACACAAAGCGATACCACAGCCAATACTTGAAGAGATTTGCCGGGCTTTTAAAAGCGAGAATCCAGAGTATTTTGCCGGGGGTTACGAATGGTCGGACGGAACTCTTTTTCTGCTGGATATATACGGCAAAAAGCATGTTCTGAAACTGATGGAGGCCTCTTCAGATTATAGCCTGGAGATCATAAAGGAAAGAATGGCCTTTGCCCGCTATCTGGCTGAACACGGCATTCAAACTACGAAGCCTCTGTATTCAAGCCGGGAAAATCTGGTGGAGTCAGCATCGGATAACGAAACGCAGTATCTGGCAGTCTGTTGGGAATATATTCCCGGAACTGGGATTGGGGATTCTGCACCCAAAGAACTAAAGAGCTATTATCTGGCTTGGGGAACATTATTGGGAAAAATGCACCGCCTGGCCAGGCACTACCCACATTGGCGCAACTCAGCGGTAAAGGACAAGAATGAAAAACCCCTAATCTGCCTGGATACCGAATGGCAGCTTTTTTACGATTGGCTGCAGGATGAAGAAGTAAGAAACGCCTGGCAGAACCTGAAGAGTGATTTGGATACCTTTCCTGTAAATCGAAACAACTTCGGCTTCATTCATAATGACGCTCACACAGGAAATATTTTGCGTAATGAAAAGGGTCTTGTTTTACTGGATTTTGACGTGGCAAACTATCTTTGGTTTGGGCTGGATCTGGCTATATGTTTGAACAGCGAGTATGCCAGAATAATGCATCATTCCAGCCATAAAGCTCAGGCTGAAAATCTGCAGAAGCTTTTCATCGAGCCTTTCATGCAGGGCTATACCAAAGAAAACACTTTGGCGGAAGAAGAACTGAAGCGAATCGGCAAATTCATCCATTACAGGCAATTCCTGATGTTCGCAGTTTTTTATAATCAGATAAAGAACAATGCCCCTTTGCACCTGGAAGTGATGAAAAGAGAGATAATCGCAGGGAGTAATTATACCCGAAAACAAGTAGAAGCATATTTCGGATAATCTCGTAACTGCTGGAAAGCAGATTGGATAGCCCAAGAGGCAAAAAAAGCTGGACAATATCCCGGCATTCAGGACATTGAACACAAAAATAATCTGGAGAAGAAATGAAAAAAGGTCTAATAGCTCTGCTGATTGTCATTCTGCTGATAATAATGGTAGCAGGATGGTTTGTAGGACGCTACAATAAAATCCAAAAAGAAAAGGTGACGGTAGAAAACGCCTGGGCTCAGGTTCAAAACGTTTATCAGACCCGCTTTGATCTGGTTCCGAACTTGGTGGGAACCGTGCAGGGCGCAGCCAATTTTGAAAAAGAAACCTTGACTCAGGTAACTGAAGCCAGAGCTAAGATGGGCGGCAGTATAAACCTGCCTCCAGAGGCACTAACCGATCCCCAGGCCTTTCAAGCTTTTCAGGCAAACCAGGCTGGGCTCAGCCAAGCTTTGTCGCGTTTGATGGTGGTAGTGGAAAGATATCCGGAACTGAAAGCAAACCAAAACTTCCTGCAATTCCAAGCTCAGTTGGAAGGTATAGAGAACCGCATCCGAACCGAAAGAATGCGATACAACGACGCAGCCAAGCTGTTTAACCAGCTAATCGTGACCTTTCCCAATAATATTATCGCCGGGATTATTAACGTAAAGACCTTCCAGTTTTTCCAGGCGGACGCAGCAGCTCAAACAGCCCCCAAGGTGGAATTTAAGTAGATGAAATGGGCTTTGATTAGCCTTTTGCTGCTACTTTGTATTCTCACCGTGGCAGCCATGGCCTTGGAAAAGCCCTTTGTTGATAAGAGTGCCTGCGTAGGCTGCAAAGACTGCGCAGGCATTTGTCCCACTGCGGCAATTAGCCTGGAATCAGAGAAGGCCAGCATTGATCCGGAGATCTGCATAGATTGCAAGCTGTGCATTCAGGCATGTCCTTTCAGAGCAATTAAGGACATTAAATGAAAGCGCTTGTCTGGCTTTGCCTGCTTTTGTTACTTACAACCTGCCTCGTAGTGGCATGTAAACAAAGCACTTTCACCGAATACACTATCGACCGCAGTTCTTGCAACGGATGTGGAGAATGCAGCAGGGTTTGCCCCAATGATGCAATCTATTACGACACTCTGGGCAAGGCTGTGATCGACCAAAGCAGATGCAGCAAATGCGCAAAGTGTGTAGCAGTATGTCCAAACAGCGCTATTTATTAATCACCTTGATCATATTAAGCTGCTCTTTGGCGGCTCAGAACTCCTGGAAAACGGAGTTCATCGCTTCTGTAGGCGATAAAGAACCACTTTGGATAGGACGCAGCAATCTAAACGCTGAGCTTTATATCAAGCCGAATTTAGCATTAAACTTTCGAACCAAACTGGAAAGCTCAGATGCATTGGAAAGAGAGTTTCCCCAAAAAACCTGGTCAAACTCCGCTCTGTCGATCAAATATACTCAGCCTTTGCTTACCGCAGAAGCAAGCTATCGCAGTACATTATGGGGCAGTTCGAAGGCACTTAATCTTTATCCAGTCGATAGCCCAGGCTTGGATTTTCGCAGAAACGCCGAACACCAAAGTTCACTATCGCTGAGCAGTGAGTTCCAGAAACTGAGAGGCAGTGCATTCGCCATACACCGGCAACTAAGAGCCAGACCCGTATCTTACGTCTATGACTGGCAAACTGATACGACAATCAGCGAAGTGCACGCCGAAAAGGGTTTGGATAACGTATATGCAGGTGCAGACGCAGCTTATCAGATTCGTCCCTATCTCAGGGCAGGTGCTTTCGTCAGACACAGCGAGGCACATTTCGACAGGGCAGACAGCTACCGAATGGATGCTGCAGGGTTAAACGCAGAACTTGAGCATAAGCTTGACAGTAATACCAGAATCCTTGGGCACTTTGTATGGACCAATCGTTTTAACGAGAATCTGAGCCCAGAATCCAGAAATCTGCTGCAGAGCGGAGTACGGATTCAACGCACTCTGCTGCCCGGCCTGAATAGTTTTGTTAGTTATCAAAACAATTCCTGCACCGACGCAGGACTGGACACCCTTTACCTTATTTCGAACCAGATAAGAGCGCAGATTCAATATCATTTCAGCTATGACCCCGATAAAGACTCTTATCTGCTGGCAGGAGCCAAGTTCAGCAAAAGCAACGAAGCAAGCGCTTTTTTTTCTGAAGCTCAAAGCCGTATTATGAATCGGCTGTATGCCAGAGTTGGCTGGAAGTGGCTTCCTGAGCTTTATGTTCAATATACTGGCAGGCTTAGCTACTTCTTTTATGGATTTGGAGAAATGTATTTGCTATATCAAAAACATGAACCCTTTCCTTTACAAACTGCAGACTTTCATTACCTGGGGTTTGGAAGCAGCATCTACTTTTAATAATTTGATTTGACACGTGTTAACCATGATGTAAATCAGTATCTTCAGAGATATATCCATAAATTTATGCCAGATTTAATAAAAAATTGTGGACAGATTCTTTACTTTGATTATACTATAGCTGAGCTTGACATGAAATAAGAGGATTAAATGCCTGCAGTATTAAACACTACTAACTTGATAATGAACTTTATCACACCTGAAAGGGTGAGCCTCGCTGTGCGTGTAGTACTTATCCTGCTGATTGGCATTCCTTTGATCAGGCTTTTAAGAGGAATAACCCGCAAACTAGTAAAGGACAGGCTTTCTGCTCAAAGTGAACAACTTATTGTGCGAAGTGTATACTATATCTCGATTCTAATCTTGCTGATCACTTTGCTTAACGAGTTTGGCTTCAAGCTCTCTGCTTTATTGGGTGCGGCTGGCGTTTTTGGTATCGCCATCGGTTTCGCTTCTCAGACCAGCTTTTCCAATATCATCAGCGGAATCTTTCTGATCTCGGAAAAACCATTCATGATCGGAGACTGGGTTCAGATCGGACAAACCGTCGGCGTAGTGGATTCCATCGACTTGTTGTCCATCAAACTTAAAACCACCGACAATCGCTTTGTGCGGGTACCAAATGAAACCATGATCAAAACCGAAGTTATAAATATAACTCGTTTTCCGGTTAGGAGAGCGAACATCGAAGTATCAGTAAGCTACAACGCAGACCTGCCAAAAGTCAGAGAAGTATTGATGCATATCGCCGCCACTGAAAGTCTGGCTTTGCAGGACCCACCCCCTGTTTTTCAAGTGGTAGGGTTTGCCGATTCTGGAGTAAACATTCTCTTTGGCGTGTGGGGCAACAAAGACGCAGTAATCGACCTGAAAACTGCCTTGATGATGTCCATCAAGGATAGATTTGCCAGGGAAAATATAGAAATCCCTTATCCGCATTTAACTCTCCTCAGCGGAGGTGCGGAGTCGCAGCCCTTACTTTACAACACCTAAGATTAAGAAAAGGAAGTGAATCATGAGTAAAACCCCTACCATCAAGGCCATCATCTTCGATCTCGATGGCACCCTCATCGATAGCATCACAGATATCGCCGATGCAATGAATAATTCATTGGTAGCCCTTGGATTCCCCCCCCATCCGGTGGAAGCCTACAGAGACTTTGTTGGCAGTGGATTGAAGGAACTGGCCAAACGTGCCCTTCCTGAAAAACAGCAAACAACCAAGAACGTCGATGCCCTGGCCAAAAAATTCTGGGACGTCTACGATGTTACCTGGTATCTGCACACCAATATCTATCCCGGCGTGCTGTACCTAATCCAATTGGCAGTAGCCCGTAAGATGAAGCTGGCCATTTTGTCGAACAAACCACATTACTTCACCAAGAAAATGATCCGTCACTTCTTCCGCGGTGCCATGATTCGTCATACCAAAAATCCCTTTGGCTTATACAGCGGGGAAGATAGCGAAAAACCAGCCAAGCCGGATCCCAGCGTTGCATTAGAGCTGGCCGCCAAGATGAAAGTAAAACCCGAAAACATCGCCTTTGTGGGAGATTCCGAGATTGACATCCAAACTGCCAAGAATGCAGGAATGATAGCCGTCGGAGCTGCCTGGGGATTCAGAACCAAGAAGCAGCTTCAGGACGCAGGAGCAGATCTGATTTTTGACAGCGCCACTCAAATGACAACCTATCTGGATGCGCAGCCTCTTTGTCCATGAAGAGCTTTAAAAAGGTACTGCATTACCGTACCGAAACCCGTCGGGCCTTTCTGAACATCACTGCCGATGTCCGAAACGTGCTGCGGGAAAGCGGAATAATGGAAGGACTGTGTCTGGTAAATGCCATGCATATCACAGCCTCTGTGTTTATCAATGATGATGAACGCGGCTTACACCAGGATTTCGAGCATTGGCTGGAGAAACTGGCTCCGGAAAAACCACATTCCCAATATCGCCACAACGGCTATGAAGACAATGCCGACGCACACCTGAAAAGACAAATCATGGGACGAGAAGTTGTGGTGGCCATTACCAATGGGGATCTTGATTTTGGCACCTGGGAACAAATTTTTTACGGCGAATTCGATGGAATGCGGGATAAACGGGTTCTGGTGAAGATAATCGGAGAATAATCAATTAACTGAACATGAAATATGAAAGGGCGGATATCCTCCGCCCTTTCTTTTATCAGCTTAGATAAACTCAATCAAAATAGTAGTATAACCCGGTTTGGGGTATGTACATCATGAACTCCGTGTCCTGATTCATCGTAAGGGGCAGTTCCACAGCCCAATGGAAATTCTGACCCAGGTTAAAGTCAAAGCCCAAACCAGCACCTACATAGTAATAATGGCGATTATCCCACTTCACCCGGTCGGCAGTATCCATTCTACGGTATTCGTCTTCCCAGGTAAGATTGTCGTTTATCAATTCAAAATCAACTTCAAACTGCTTTACCCTGGAATAAAGATAAGACCCACCGCCAAACACGTAGAATCTCCCTGTCCGGTTTTGTGCCAGAGTCTTTATATAATTCAAGCCAACATTCAGATTTGTCCTTCTGCCATCTTCCAGCAGAGTAATCTGTTGCTGTCCATTATACTCACCGAAGTGAACATATTCTTCATCACGATCCCCTAAAGTGATACCTCCAAGGGTGATTTGATAACCGTGCTGCTTCCCGAAGCTACGATAGCTGAATCCATTTGCCGACAGGGTTCCGAAGTGAACTCCCAATCCCTTTAAATGGTTGTCTTTATCTGCTTTTACAACACTGGGTTGAGCGAAGGCAATAGCCACCAAGGCCAGAAGGCCTGCCATGATTAGGATCTTCTTCATTCTGTTTTCCTCACAATATCTGCATTTAGCAGGTTTTCATTCACCTGAAATTATAAGCAGAATCAGTTCCAAAACAAGAGAAGAATGGTAAAAAGGGGCTGTAGCGCAGCGCTGCATCGTCCCTATACAGCATTTTTTCTATAGCAAGCTGGATAAAAGCCAATCATACCACTATCATACCGAATGCTCATGTGGTATGATAGTGGTATGTACCCCCTTTGAGCACAAACTTCAGCGAAGTTACGCAGAAAATTTTTTCCTGGCTAACATATAGCTCCGCAGATAATTGACTGCGTCAGTCGCATTAGCGAAGCCCGCTGATGACGAAATGTCCAGATATATTCAGTAACTTGGAATCTAACTTGCAACAAACAAAAAAACGCTTTCCAGGCTATTCCCGGGAAGTTTAATAGAAAGAATGTGAGTGAATTACCATGAAAAAAATCGTGTTTCCAGCTATCCTGCTTATCCTGCTCAGCCTCTGCTTTGCAGATTTTATTCAGCCCCGCGCTTCGATCTTGCAAAAGGCGGCTCGCATGCTCACCGAAGGCTCACTCGCCTTCAGTGTCCGCACAGCGACCTATAATGGCCCCTATGCACCACGCAATGCAGGCGTGATCTGGATTACCAACTCTCAAAACCAGTTTGTAAAAACTATCAAAATATGGGCAGCAACCTACCGCTATACCCTGATCCGCTGGATCAGCAGTTCCGGCCAGAATACCCAGGGTGCGATTACAGGCGCTTCCTTGAATAACCACCAATTGCACAACGTGGCTTGGAATGGCACAGACGCTCAGGGAAATCCTGTCCCCGACGGCGATTATAAGATGAATGTGGAGTTTACAGAGCACAATGCCACCGCCGGAAACATGGGAAAATTCAAACAAATCACCTTTACCAAAGGCAGTGAGCCAGTAAATCTCACTATTCCCAATGAGCAGTATTTCAGGGATATGACACTCAGTTGGACACCGGTAATCCAAAATGGTACCATCAGCGGAATCGTGAGTGGTACGAATAACGTTCCCCTTTCCGATGCAGTGATTGCGGCAGGAGCAAACAGCGTGTTCAGCAATGCTGATGGCAGCTACAGCATCAGCTTGCAGCCGGGAACCTGGGATGTTTCCTGCATGATCGAAGGATACGTGCCGCAGACAATCACCGGTGTGGAAGTATTGGCCGCTCAGAATACCACGCTGAATTTCAACCTTAATGCAGTTAGTAGCAGCGATGAACATCTAATACCCAGCACCTTCCTGCTATCCCAGCCCAGCCCCAATCCCTTCAAATCGACTACCACCCTGAAGCTCAATGCTGGCTCAGGTCAGAAGGTTCAAGCAAGCGTTTACGATTTGAAAGGAAGAAGAATTTGCTCGCTTCCGGTTGAGGGAGCTAGGCAAGTTCAATGGAATGGCCTGGATAGCCATGGTAAAGCTTGTGTAAATGGAACTTACATTATCAAAGTGGAGAGTGGGAAACAGTGCGAAAGCCGGAAAGTTATCTTACTGAAGTAATTTTCACCCGCATTTCCTTGATAAGTGGAATGGATATTGCACATTCCGACATTTGTAGCTTAGCCAAGCAGTGATTTGCTTTGCTGAAGCCCATTTAGCAGTTTTACTTGTATACAGGGGAATAAATGACAGTTCTGATAATTGCCACCATGCTTCTGGTGCTGTTTTGGACATTGGAATACCGGAGGCACACACGAAACGTGCTGGCTATTCCAATTCGGATTCATGTGAATGGCACACGTGGAAAATCCAGCGTAACCCGTTTGATAGCAGCCGGACTTCGGGCCGGCGGGAAAAAAACAGTCGCCAAAATAACCGGAACCCTTCCAAGGGTGGTTCTTCCCGACGGCCGGGAAGCTGCCATCATACGTTTGATGGGAGCCAATATCATCGAGCAGAAGTATATCTTCCGCCATGCGGTTACTCACAAACCAGATGCCATAGTAATCGAGTGTATGGCTGTGAACCCGGTATTTCAGTGGATTACCGAACGGAAATTCATCCGTAGTACGATCGGCGTGATTACCAATAGCCGTCCCGATCACCTGGATCTAATGGGCTCAACAGTGCAAAGCGTAACCATGTGCCTCAGTAATACCATCCCCCCAAATGGAGTCTGCTATACCGCGGAGCATGATCATTTCAGCATCCTGGAGAACCGGGCTCGGAAATTCAATAGCCGGATTCACAGAGTTCGTCCCGAAGCAGAAATGATCTCCTATCCAGATGGCAAACGGGTTCAAAAACCAGGACACATCACTGTGACCCAGGAAGACTTGGATGCTTTCAACTATATCGAACACAAAGAAAACGTTCAGCTCGCCCTGGCCGTTTGCTCAGAAGTCGGAATCCCCAGGGACATTGCACTCAAAGGCATGCAGAAGGCCAATCCAGATCCCGGCGCATTGAAAAAATACAGGATTGTAGATGGTAACAAGACCATCCATTTTTATAATATTTTCGCCGCCAACGATCCTCAGTCCACAGTAGGAATCATCAACATGATCACTGGGCACCTCCAGAATGTGGAGAAAATAATCATCATAAACAGCCGTGCCGACCGGCTTTTCCGCAGCCACCAACTCGTGGACGCAGTAAAACCCCTTGATTACTCTTATATCCTGCTTACCGGGGAAATCCCCGAAAAAGTGGAAACCTATGCCTTGCACAATGGGATTCCCAGGGAAAAACTCTTTGCCTTGGGTGAGCCGTTGACCGAGGTTATTTATCAGAAAGTGCTGTCCCTTACCGAAACGGAAGCACACGTAATGGGCATTGGAAACATGGCTGGCAGAATCAAGTACGGAGCTCAGATAGTAGCTCATTTCAAGCATAAAATGAATGTGAACCATAAAAGGAGCCATAAGTGATCGATGCAATAGTGCAGGCAGCCGTTGGAATCGGCGTAATCATATCTCTGGTGT
>Ga0302250_1000285_pt1 | contig 56879 bp, 61 predicted proteins | sample AAG_RA_Asp_MG_FD_193536 | JGI IMG/M metagenome (GOLD analysis project Ga0302250, IMG submission 193536) | Enriched activated sludge microbial communities from anaerobic digester in WTTP, New Holstein, Wisconsin, United States - AAG_RA_Asp | ecosystem: Engineered > Bioreactor > Anaerobic >...
TTGAGTTACCTCGCGACTACATCAGGTTGCCGGTCACCATGCTCCGGAATCGCGGTCGCGATGCCAGCGGAATGCCGGTCGCCATCACAACGGAATCGTGGTCGCCTTCCTCCGGAATCCGCAGCTGTTCGAAGAGAAGTATCTTCCGAAAGAGGACGAAGTGCCATATCTCCTCACCACAAACCCGTACGGGAAGAACTGTGAGAACCATCTGGCTAGGGTAGGTGGGGTTAAGATTAAAAAGATGCTTGAAAATCAATCTCCTGCGGCGAAGTAAGAGTGGTTTTATGAACTACTCCACTCAAACCGTTCACGCGGCTATGGATGGAGTTTCTTGCTGACGGTGCAAGCCGTCTGCATGGCTGGTTCCCAGCCAGAAGTGTCCTTCGTGAAACCAGCGAAGGAGGGGCTTGGCGGCATTGGCGTCCCGGTCGCAGTGAGTGTAACACCATCGACGAAACGTATTGATAGTTGCCGCGCTCAAAACTCCCGATAGCCTCTTCTGAGCCTTTCCTTGTATAGCCGGTTGGCTCGTTGAATAGCCAGGTCGAGATCGCCAAACGATTCATCTCGAACTCTCAGCTTCTTCGATCTAAGTCGCCCCCATTGACGCTGCAGCGAGATCTCAAACAAGCCTGGCTGCAAGAGGATGCAGTAATAGCGACGGCGATTCCCTTCCCAACTAAAAATCCCCCGTGGGGGATTGAGACGGAAAACACTCCCCACAGACTGAATCCTGAACCAACTCTATCTGCTTGCTATTACACCCTGTTATGAAGTATATTCTCTTCATGAATGAAATCATTTCAGGTGGTGAAACAATTTACAAAAAGCGAAGAATTTTCAGTGCAATCAGAGTATTATCTGATGCCATGCCGGTTGTGGTGGTGACCGGTGCGCGGCAGGTGGGCAAAAGCACCATGCTGCGCCATGAGTTCTCCGATTACCACTACATCACGCTGGACGACTATGCTGTGCTGGAACAGGCCAAAGCCGACCCGCAAAGCCTCTGGCAGGGGCATGACAAGGTCATCATCGATGAGGCGCAGCGCCTGCCGCAGCTGTTCAGCGCCATCAAGCAGGCGGTGGATGCTTCGGATCGCCACAAGAAGTTTATCCTGTCAGGTTCGGCCAATCTCTATCTGATGGAAAAGGTCACCGAGTCCCTTGCCGGCCGGGCCGGGTATCTGGAGATGCTCCCCATCACCTTCGGTGAAATGAGGGGCGTTGTCTCTTCAGACAACTTCCGGAGTCTCTGGGATGCGGACTATACCCCGCAATCGACGGAACCGCCGGAGCTATCCCTGCCTGATCTGCTGCTACGCGGGTTCATGCCGCCGGTTATGACGCTAGAAAAGCCCGACAGCGTACTGTCGTGGCTGGACGGCTATGTAAAGACCTATCTTGAGCGTGACCTGCGGGAGCTGTCACAGGTCGAATCGCTCATTGACTTCCGCCGCCTGATGCAGTGCATCGCTTTACGTACCGGATCAATCCTCAATCAGGCCGATGTGGCCAAAGATTGCGCCTTAAGCCACCCCACGGCACACCGCTACATCAAGCTGCTGGAAGTATCCAACATTATCAGCAGGGTGCAGCCCTATTACGCCAGCCGGAGCAAGCGGCTTGTCAAATCACCCAAGGTGTTTATCCTCGATCCAGCGCTGGCCATCTTCCTGTCAGGCTACCATGACGCAGAATCGCTGGCAAAAGGCCGGGAGTTCGGGGGCTATTTCGAGACCATGGTCTACCTGCACCTGAAGGCGCTCTGCGAGACCATGACACCGATGGCACAGCTGTATTACTGGCGCACCTCCACCAAACGGGAGGTTGATTTTGTTATTGAACATGGCCGCAAGGTGCTGCCGATCGAAGTCAAGATGAACGCACGGCCGACTATCTCCGACGCGGCAAACCTGCTGGCCTTTATGGAGGAGCATTCGCTGGCGACCCATGGGGTGATCGTGCATGGCGGGAATGAAACGTTCCGGCTGCATAGCAAGGTGGTGGCGGTGCCGTGGTGGTGGTTGGAGGGGTGAGTAATACAACAAAGCCCCTGCTTGCTTGAGGAGAAACGAGCCGATATGATGCAACAGAAATTTAACTCTATGCGTGCTTCATTCGTCCTTGGTGGCGGCTGCTGTGTGGTGATGTTCTTTCTGCTTGCAATCGCCTACCTTCCTGACTTCATGCCGAGTAAATATATTGGGTTACGGCGCTCCGGCCTGATCGCGATCGTGCCTGTGATCGCTGCCATCGGTTTGATCTCTTCCATTGGCTGGTTATGGTGGGAATGCCGTGCGGCATCCGCCCACGACGAAGATCGGGAAGAGTAACCCCAACTTTCCCTCAAGCCCCGCAAGCAGACAGCAACCTTTCGGCAATGTTTCACTTTCCGCAACGCTGGCCTGCTCAGGCTACAGTTCCTCCAAAACTACTACGGAGGAACTATGAACACGATAACCCTGCTTACTTTCGTCTGCGTCGGTCTGGTGCTGCTGGTCGGGATGGTGCTGTTTAACATTATGGTCGGCCGCAAGAACCGGGTGCAGTTCGCCTTCAGCGGCATCGACACCCAGCTGAAGAAACGATTCGACCTGATCCCCAACCTGATGGCAACGGTGGAGCGTTACATGCAGCATGAGCAGCAGGTGCTGCAGCAGCTGACCAGCCTGCGCTCCCAGACGGTGCGAGGTACTGCCACCACCGACGACTTAGTGCAGATGGACAACCAGCTGACCTCGGCACTGCGGTCGGTGTTTGCCTTGTCTGAAAATTACCCGCAGCTGCGGGCCAGCGAGAATTTTATCCAGCTGCAGGGGGCGCTGAACGAGACCGAGGAGCAGATCGCTGCAGCGCGACGGGCCTACAACGCGGCGGTCACCGACTACAACAACGGCTGCGAGATGTTTCCGTTGAGCCTGGTGGCACGGATGATGAGGTACCGCACTAAGCTGTGGTTTGAAATCAGTGAGGCCGAGCGTCAGAACGTCAATGTGAAGGGGCTCTGGTCATGACCGTCCATGAATGTGTGGCCGACGCCCTGCAAAACGGCCTGGGCGAGACGTTGTCTGCATTGGAACACAGCAGGCTGCAGGTACTGCAAGGCAATCGGAAGATTATGCTCTGGTTTGGCGGGGCAGCCATCGCCACCATGGCAGGGATGCTGCTGGGCGGCCTGCATTGGGGGCTTGCCCTGGCAGCAGGATTTATTGTGTTTGTGATCGGTGCGCTGATCATCAGCCGCCGCAAGGCCAAGTTGGCCAATCTGTTTAAGCAGGAGGCGATCCCCGAGTTGTTGCGTACCGCCCTGCCGGGGTTCTGGTATGCCGGCAGCCGCTGTGTCAGCGAGTTTGAGTTCAATAACGCCAACCTGTTCATCAGGCCGGACCGCTACAGCGGCAAGGATTATTTTGAGGGAACCTACGGCCAGACCAGACTGCACTTTTCACTGGTGCATGCCGAGGAGCGCTACGAGACCACCACCACCGACACCGATAGTGATGGTCACACCACCACCCGTACCGAGGAGCATTGGCGCGATATTTTCAAAGGCCTGTTCTTTAGCGCTGATTTCAATAAACAGTTCAACGGCTGCACCCTGGTGCGTGCCGGTAAGGCCGGTATCCTCTCCGGGCTGTTCGGTAACCTGGTCAAGCTGGAGGACCCCCGCTTCAGTCAGCAGTTCAAGGTCTATTCCTCTGACCAGATTGAGGCGCGCTACCTGCTGACACCACGGATGATGGAACGGCTGCTGGACTTAAAGGACAGCCTCGGCAGTTTTGAGCTTTCATTTGTCGGTTCATGGGTCAATATCGCTGCCGGTGGGTTCCCCTACAACGCCTTTGAGCCCGACGTAACACATCCCTTTACCGACCCGGCCCAGGTGGAGCGGACCCTGGGTTGGATCTTTCTGGTGGTGAGGATTGTGGAGGAGCTTGACCTGAATACCCGTATCTGGAGTAAGCAGTGACCGGAGGGATAGGATGCGCGAACTCGAACTGATAACGAAGATCGTACAGCAGGCAGAACGGGATGAGGTGGCCTGCCGGCTGATCCGTGATCTGTTGCGCTGCGCGGAGCAGTATGTGGCTGCGGTTTGTCAGATGGAGGCCGACCTGTTGATTGCCGACCCGGAGGGGGCGCTGTACCGGGAACAGGTACAGGCCCTGGTTCAGAATCGCAGCCTTGCGCATAATGCCTTGATCGATGCCATCAATATCTGCAATCGGTATCTACGCAAGCTGCTGGGTGATGCTATGCCGTCCGGCGGTATCTACCCCGAACCGAGCCACATTGCGAGCGGTAATCGACGAGCCATAGGCGATTGGGCCGGCCGGGTGGTGGAGCAATTTTTCAGGGCGCGGCGCTGATAAACCTTGTCGTAGTTATTTCGAGTACAGCACCGCCACGATGCGGGCCTTGCGGTCCCCCACCGAAACCAGGCCGTGGGGCTGGCTGGAGTCGTAGTAGACGCTGTCGCCGCTTTTCACCCGATAGAGATCAGTGCCGTAGTGCAGGTCGATCTCCCCTTCCAGCACGTAGAGGAACTCCTCCTCTCCCTCATGGCGGAAGAATAGTTTGTCGTCCCACTGGGAGTTGTCCACCTCCACCAGGAACGGCTCCATATGTTTGTGACGCAACCCCTGGGCCAGGGAGTGATAGGTGTAAGGGCGGTGTTCGGTATTAACCGCCTGGCGCTGCAGGTCGGGTCGCAGCTCCTCGACGTGGGTCACCACCAGCTTCTGGCGGTTGCCCTCATCCTCGAAGAAGAAGTGGATGTCCACCTTGAGGCCCCGGCCGATCTTGAGCAGGGTGGCCAGGGGGGGGATGACCTGTTCGTTTTCGATCTGGGACAGGAGCGGCTTGGAGAGGCCGGTCAGCTCAGAGAGCTCTTGCAGGGTCAGGCGCCGTTGCTGGCGCTGGCTGCGAATCTTTTCGCCGATCCGGAATTCTTTGATCTGTGCCTTGATGTCGCTCACGGGCGGGGCCTCCTGCAACGGGCGATGATGACGGGTAGAACGGTTGACAACGGGCAGAAAAGTGATTATGTCTAACCCTGTTCTATTCGTATGAGATTACCATGTAGCAACTATCGGAACGGGTTGTCAATATGATGAACCATTTCTTGTCACTTTCGCGTGTGGTGGTGTCCGGTGTGCTGTTGATGCTGCTGGCCGGCTGTTCTTCTCCGTCCACGGATGAGCCGCTGCTGTTCACCTCCAAGCGCCCGGCCGCAGAGGCCGAACCGCCGGTCAAGCAGGTGCCGGCCGATCTGCTGGCGGCCCAGCGGGCCTTTACGGCGGTCTCTAAACAGGTCACCCCCAGCGTGGTCAATATCTCCACCTTGGGGCGGCGCAAGCTGGTGCGGCCGATGCCGGACTTCCCCCCTTTTTTCGATGACTTCTTTGGCGGTCCCCAGGTGCGGCGGAACCGCAGCCTCGGCTCTGGTTTCATCATCAGCCGCGACGGTTTTATTGTGACCAACGAGCATGTGATCCGCGATGCCGAAAGTATCCAGGTCAAGCTGTCCAGCAACAAGGTCTACGAGGCCAAGGTGGTGGGGGGCGATCCCAAGACCGACATCGCCGTGATCAAGATCGAGGCCAGTGACCTGCCGGTGTCGGTGCTGGGTGATTCGGACCGGATCGAGGTGGGTCAGTGGGCCATCGCCATCGGTAATCCCTTTGGTCTGGAGCATTCCATGACCGTGGGGGTGATCTCGGCCACCGGTCGTTCCAACGTGGGGATCGAGACCATTGAGAATTTTATCCAGACCGATGCCTCGATCAACCCCGGCAACTCCGGTGGGCCCCTGTTGAACATTTACGGTGAGGTGGTCGGCATCAACACCGCCATTGTGGCCGCAGGCCAGGGGATCGGCTTTGCGATCCCCACCAGCATGGCCAAGCCGATCATCGCCCAGCTGGTGGAGAAAGGCAGTGTCACCCGTGCCTGGCTGGGGGTTGGTATTCGGCCGGTTTCAGCTGAGGAGGCCGGTCGCTTTGGGCTGAAGGGTGATGAAGGGGCGCTGATCACCGAGCTGGCGCCGGGTGGTCCTGCCGAGCGGGGCGGCCTGCAGCCGGAGGATCTGTTGCTGGAGTTTGGGGGCAGCCCGGTCAAGGACCCCTCCCACCTGCAGCGGTTGGTGGCCGAGGCCCGGATCGGCAAGCCGGTGCAGGTCAGGGTACTGCGGTCCGGGCGGCCGCTGGTGCTGACCCTGGTGCCGGGCAATGCCGACGATGCCCGCCCGCTACGTTCCGCCGGTCAGGGGCGTCTGCCGCGTTGAGCCGGCGACAGCTGTTTACTTTGTGCGGTGACTACGCTACAGTGCGTTCACTTTCCGTCGCGCGCATTTCCCCCGAAAGGACGGCCTATGAACATCATCACCAGTAAAGAGCAGGCAGCACGTTTGGCGCGGGCTGTCGTCTCGGATGTGGCGATCTATAACCAGGAGAAGGTGGAGAAGGGTATCAAGAACGACAACATCTTCGATACCTTGAGCGAAGAGATTGAAGAGGGACGGCAGCATTTCTACTCGCGGGTGGCGCCGGAACTGAACCCGGAACAGATCTTTGACCTGACCCTGGTGGATATCCTGATCAAGCGGGCCGGCAAGATCGAATCACCGATCTGGTAGGTTGTTGGCGGTATATATTTAATGACAGAGGCGTACCCGCTGGGTGCGCCTCTGCTGTTTGGAGCGTAGGGTATGACGGAACAACAGCATAGTTTGACCGTGCCGGACGAGGCAGCCGGGCAGCGTCTGGATGCCTTTCTGGCAGCGCAATTGCCGGGGCAGAGCCGGTCGTCCCTGCAGCGTCTGATCACGGAGGGTCAAGTGCTGGTGGATGGTGCCAAGCCCCGCTCATCGTCCAGGGTGGAAGCCGGGCAGCAGGTGCTGGTGACGGTGCCGCCGCCGGTGCCGACCACACCGCTGGCCGAGGCGATACCGCTCACGGTGGTCTATGAGGATCATGACCTGATCGTGGTCGACAAAGCGGCCGGCATGACGGTTCATCCCGGGGCCGGGGTCGATTCGGGCACCCTGGTTAATGCCCTGCTGGCCCACTGCAGCGATCTTTCCGGTGTGGGGGGTGAACTGCGACCCGGCATCGTGCACCGTCTGGACAAGGGTACCTCCGGTCTGCTGGTGGCGGCCAAGCATGACATCGCCCACCGTGGTCTGGCGGAGCAGTTTGCGGCCCACAGCATCAAGCGGCTGTACTGGGCCTTGGTCTATGGCTCGCCAGCAGAAGATACCGGCAAGATCAGCGGCATCATCGGGCGTCATCCCACCGAGCGGTTGCGGCTGTCCGGCACTGCCCGCCACGGCAAGCCGGCCGTCACCAACTGGCGGGTGCTGGAGCGTTTTGGGCCGGCCGGCCTGGTCCAGCTGCGACTGGAAACCGGCCGTACCCATCAGATTCGGGTGCACCTGAGTGAGGCCGGCATGCCGCTGCTGGGGGATCCGCTCTACCCTGACGGTGGTCGCTTCAATAACCTCAAAGATACCCGCCTGAAGGGGATGATCACCCATCTTGGCCGTCAGGCCCTGCATGCCCGGGTGCTGGGGTTTGTGCATCCGGTCAGCGGACAGTATCTGGAGTTTACCAGCGAGCCGCCGCAGGATTTTCAGGAACTTTTGGCCTATCTGCGCGGCCTGACTGCGTAACAGCGGTTGGCTCGACGTGAATGGACATCCGGCCTTCGTCTGGTAGACTTGAAGTGCGTAGCTCGTCAGCACTGTTTTTTTAGTATGGAAGGAGTTGCCATGAAACTGTTTGACCCTTGCCGGCTCGGCTATCATGCCCTGCAGAACCGGGTGGTGATGGCCCCGATGACCCGCTCACGGGCGCCGGGAAATATCGCCAATGCCTTGATGGCGGAATACTACGGCCAGCGGGCCTCCGCCGGTTTGATCATCAGCGAAGGGACCTCGCCGTCTCAGAACGGCCTGGGCTACGCCCGGATTCCCGGCATTGCCACAACGGAACAGACCCTTGGCTGGAAACCGGTCAGTGAAGCGGTGCATGCCGGCAACGGCAAGCTGTTTGTGCAGTTGATGCATTGCGGACGGGTGGGCAGTCGGCTCAACCTGCCACCGGGCGCCGAACTGCTGGCCCCCTCGGCGGTGGCGCTGAACGGTGTGGTCTGGACTGACGGCCAAGGGGAGCAGCCCTGTGATCTGCCCCGCGAGATGACCCCGGCTGAGGTGCGCGGTACGGTAACCGAATATCTGCAGGCAGCCCGCAATGCCGTTACTGCCGGGTGTGACGGCGTGGAGGTGCATGGCGCCAACGGCTATCTGATCACCCAGTTTCTGGATCCCGGCTCAAACCGGCGTCGGGACGACTATGGCGGTGACAGCGGTCGCCGCAACCGTTTTGCCCTGGAGGTTGCCGCCGGGGTGGCCGACGCCATCGGCCCCGGCCGGGTTGGTATCCGCCTTTCACCCTACGGTGTCTTTAACGATATGAGCGGCAGCTACGAAGGCATTGCGGAACAGTACATCGACCTGGCCGGTGAGCTGGGCAAGCTGGGGCTTTTGTACCTGCATCTGGTGGATCACTCGGCCATGGGGGCGCCCAAACCGGACCCGGTCACGGTGCAGGAGATGTGTCGGGCCTTCCGCCAGCGGGGCGGCCAGGCGGTTATCCTGTCCGGCGGGTACGACGTTGTCCGGGCCGAGGCCGATCTGCAGAGCGGCGCTGCCGATCTGATCGCCTTTGGCCGTTCGTTTATCGGCAATCCTGATCTGGTGGCCCGTCTTAAATCGGGCAAACCGTTGACCGAACCTGACCAGACCAGCTTCTATACCCCTGGTCCGGTTGGCTATACCGATTATCCGGCGGTCGCATGATGCGGCGCTGATCCATCCCGACGCGTTGCCGCTACACTGGCGCACCGAGTCGGCCGGATCTGAGCGAGTGCGGTCTACGGCAGCGCCGCCTTGATCTCCTGTGCCAGCTGTAGACCGATACCCGGCAGTGCCGCCAGTTCCTCCAGCGAGCCTTGACGAATCCCCTCCAGTGAGCCGAAGCGGGTCAGCAGTTGCCGTTCACGGCGCGGTCCGACTCCTGGGATGTCCCTCAAGCAGGAACGGAGCGTCTCGTGGTCCCGCAGGCTGCGGTGGTATTCGATGGCAAAGCGGTGAGCCTCATCGCGGATGGCGGCCAAAAGTCGCAACGCTGCCCCATCCTGGCGCAGTTTGACCGGGTTACGGCGGCCCGGCAGAAAGACCCGCTCCTCACTCCGCTCCACCGTTGCATCCTTGCCATCCCCCTTGACCCGGCTCTTGGCCAGGGAAACGACCTGTAATTGACCGCCCAATCCCAGCTCATCAACAATGGCCAGGGTGCTGTTCAACTGGCCGATACCGCCATCCACCACCACCAGGTCCGGCAGCCCCCACTGGTCGATCCGCTGCGGGCTGAAGCGTCGGCTGAAGACCTCCTGCAACATGGCGAAATCGTCCTGTCCTTCCACCGCCTTGATCCGGTAGCGTCGGTAGCGGGCCTTGTCCGGCACACCATTCAAAAAAGCGACGCCGCTGCCCACCGCATGGCGTCCCTGCAGGGTGGAGATGTCGTAACACTCGATCCGGCGCGGCAGGGAAGACAGGCCCAGCTTGTGCCGTAATTCCTGCAGGGTCCGCTCGACACCCTGCTGTGCGGCATTTTTCTCCAGTAGTGCCGCCTGGGCGTTGCGGCCGGCCAGGTTCACCAACTCCACCTTTTCGCCCCGCTGGGGGTGCGTGATTCGCACCTTTTTGCCTTTCATCTCCGAGAGCCATTCCTCAAGCGCACCCTGGTCGTCCAGCGTCTGGGGCAGCAGCAACTCGTCCGGGATGCTCCGTTCAGCAGCGTAGAAACGCTGGATAAAGGCCGACAGGGCATCACCATCCCCAAGCTCGCCGGTGCCGTGCAGCACACTGCTGCCGGACAGGTTGCCGCCCCGAATGAACAGCAGGGCCACTGCCAGTCGCTCGCCATCGCGGGCCAGGCCGAGGATGTCGCTGTCACCCCCCTGGCTGACCACCTTCTGGCGTTCCAGAGTGGTGTCGATGGCCTGCAGCAGGTCGCGCCAGCGAGCCGCTTCTTCATAGCGCCGGTCCTCGGCCGCTGCTTTCATCCGTTGCCTGAAACCGGTCACCAGGTCTTTGCTCTTGCCCTCCAGGAAGAGGACCGCGCCATCCACCAGCGAGCCGTACTGCTCAGGGCTGATCAACTGGTGGCAGGGGGCGCTGCACTGGCCGATCTGGTGATAGAGGCAGGGCCGGGCCCGATTCATACAGGCGGCCAGCGGGTAGTGGCGCAGCGGGAACATCCGCTGTAGCTGGCGCAGTACCTCTCGCGCCGCCGAGGCCGAGGCGTAGGGGCCGAAGTAGCGCGCACCGTCCCGGACGATCTTGCGGACCACCGTGAAGCGGGGGAAGCGTTCCCGCAGGTCGATCCGCAGCGAAAAGAAGGTCTTGTCGTCTTTGAGGTTCAGGTTGTAACGGGGCTGGTGCTGTTTGATCAGGTTGTTTTCCAGCAGCAGCGCCTCTTTTTCGGTGTCGGTAACCGTAAAGCGAATCTCGGTCACCCGCGCCATCAGGAAGCGCACCTGGGGCCTGCCGTCGGTGTTGCCGAAGTAGCTGCGTACCCGCTGGCGCAGGTTGCGCGCCTTGCCGACATACAGGATGACGCCGTCGCTGTCGAACATCAGGTAGACACCAGGGCTGGTCGGGAAGGAGCGTATGCTGTCGCGAAGGTCCATGTCGAGCATTGTAGTCGGCCGTGCGAGAAAAGAAAAGGACCAGATCGGTGCGGTCTGGCTGCCGGACAGAGCATGGTACGGCATGGAAACACGCTTTACGCGGTTGACAAGGGGCTGCGAAAGGTGCTATGCAATACGCATTTTATGCCAGTGTTTCTTGGCAGTTATCAACGTTGCCCCGTTTGTCGGGGAAAGGGTGCTCCCGTGAAGACGTCTAAGACCCGTCGCCGTTTGGCGACAATCGTCGCTGGACTGGCCTGTGTCGTCCTGTTTGCCGCACCGCTGGTAGTCGCCCAGGAGGGTGGAGATTCCCAAACCTTCCTGGCCGGTTTCAACGCCTACCAGCAGAAGGACTACCCAACGGCCGTCAATCGTCTCAGCGAGGTGTTGCAGAAGCATCCCGAGACACCACTGCGGGACATGACCCTGTTCTGGCTGGCCCGAGCCCATTACAAGGCCGGCAACAACCAGGACGCGGCCCGCTACATGGCGCAGTTCACCCGCGAGTATCCGGACAACCCCCTTAAAAATACCGTAGAAGACGAGCTGCTGACCCTGGCCAGCCAGTATGAGGCCAGCGGTCGGGCGGCTGCTGTTGCCAAGGCCGAGGCAGAAGCTGCTCAGAAGGCTGAGGCTCAACGCCTGGCACAGGAACAGGCTGCCCGTGATGCTGCCGACAGGGCTGAAAAGGCCCGCATTCTCAAGGCCAAGGCAGAGGAAGAGCGGCTGGCCCGCGAGAAGGCTGAAGCTGAACGTAGTGCTCAGCTGAAACTCGAAGAAGAGCGCAAGGCCAAGGAGGCGGCTGAACAGCAGCGTCTGGCGGCAGCCAAGACCGAAGAGGAGCGCAAAGCCCGTGAAGCCGCAGATCTGCAACGACGCGCAGCAGCCAAGGCCGAAGAAGAGCGAGTCGCACGCGAAACGGCAGCCCGTCAGGCCGCAGAGCAGCAAAAGGCGGCTGCCGCTGCTGCTGAGCAACGTGCCCTGCGCGAGAAGGCGATCAGCGAATACCAGCGGATCCTGGTTCAGTTCCCCGGTACGCCGGCGGCTAAAACCGCCGCCGTACGGCTGCAGGAACTGGGCGTTGCGGTTTCCGTGCCTGCTGCTGCAAAGACCGATCTGAAGACCTTGACTGACAACGCCCAGGTGCTGTCGCTGGAGGTGGCCCAGTATGCCGCTTTCGAGTTCGGGTTGCAGCCGCAGCGTCAACCGGCGGAAGTGTCCCGTGCGGTTGCCATCCCCTTTGAGGTGCTGAACCGTGGTAATGGCAGCGACAGCTTCTATCTGGCCTCCGGTTTTCCGGCTGAGTTCGGTGCCCGTTTTGCCGCCGCTGCCACCCCTGACCAGGCTATTAACCAGACGCCGGTACTGGCGCCGGGTGAGCGTTTCAATGGTCTGTTGCAGCTCATGGTTCCGGCCGATACCATCGACGGCCTGCGGATCACCTATCCGGTCAAGGCAGCGTCGCGTTTCAATGCTGAAACATCCCAAAGCCGTGAGCTTTCGTTAGCCGTCTCGGCACCGCTGTTGCGGGCCATGGTCAAACCAGAAAAGACTCAGGCTGCACCCGGTGAGCGGGTGACCTACCGGATAACGGTCTTGAACGTCGGCTCCATGGCGGCCCGTGAGGTCAGTCTGCGGTTGAACTTCCCGACCCAGTTCGAGCCGGCCGAGTTTGCCGGTTTCCGTCAGGAGATGCAGGCGGTGCTGGTGCAGGATGGGCTGGCCCTTAAATCAGGCGAGAGCCGTGAGTTTGCGGTCAGCTTCAAGCTGCGTGACGAGGCCCTGGCCCGTGAAGAGCTGGTGGTACGGGCCGATCTGGTCAATGCACCTCTCAAGGCAGTCAGCACGTTCCACGCCGCTGCCGTGTATGTGCAGCCGGTCAGTGCTGTGGCCGTACGGATGGCCAGTAGCCGGGTGGTGCTGATTCCCGGCCAGACCATCACCCTGCCTGCTATGGTGGTCAACAACGGCAATCAGCGGGAGCGTTTCAGTCTGGTGGCCAGCGTTCCGCCTTCCCAAAAGGTGGCCGTCTACCATGACCAGAATCGTGATGGTCTGCGGCAGCCGAACGAACCGGAAGTGGCCGCCATTGGGCCGTTGGGGCCCAAGGAGGAGGCTGCTCTCGTGCTGGAGGTGGCGACCGACCGTTCAGCCCAGGATGGTACGGAATCAGCTGTCTCGTTGAGTGTTGCTGCTGAATCGGGTCAGGGCAAGGTGGTGGTTGCCGATGCCCGTCTGGGCTTCTCACGGCCGGTGGTGCAGCTGGCCCTTAAGGGCCGTGGTGGCCTGCTGGTGCCGGGCGAGCTTTTGACCGTGGATCTGGTGGTGCACAACCAGGGTTCGAACCTGGCCAAGGGCGTTGCGCTGCAGGCGGCCTGGCCTGATCAGCTGGAGCTGGTGGCGGCTGAACCGGCAGCCGAGCAGCAAACTGCCGGCCACGGCCGCACCTGGCGGCTGAACGAGCTGGGGGCCGGAGAGAAGCGGGTCGTTAAGGCCTCTTTCCGGGTCAAGGCCGGCACCGGTGTCGGCACCGGCATCCAGATCAAGAGTGAACTCTCCTACTACGACCAACTGGGGAACAGGTACTGATATGCGTTTTCTGATTGGCGCCCTGGCGCCGCTGTCGCTGCTGCTGACAAGCCCCGCCTGGGGGCAGGACTATCTGTATCAACCCCGCCCGCTGGCACAGGATGAGCGGCCTGCCGCTGATGACGGGGTGCTGGTGCGGGAGGTGCAGGTCAAAAAGGGGGACACCCTCTCCCGCATCTCCAAGCGGTTTTCCGGTCGTGGCGCCTATTACCCCCAGATTCTGCTGTTCAACCGGATCAAGAACCCGCACCTGATCTACCCGGGTGACCTGTTGCGGATTCCTGTCAGCGCTCAGTATGCTGGCCAGCAGCAAGCAGCGCACACCGTGAAGCCTGCAGTAAAGCCAAGGGATGCAACCAGTGCTGTGCCGCCTCAGAAAACCCGCGAGCAGGCAGAGTACCAGCGAGCCTTGGCGGCGTTCAAGCGTGGTGACTGCAGTGAGGCCGTGCCGCTGTTTGATCGGTTTATCGCGGCCTATCCCCATTCGTCGTTGCTGCCGGAGGCCACCCTGAATCGAGCCGAGTGCTACCTCAGGCAGTCAGCCAACTAGGCCGGCGTCGCGAGCTGACCATGCAAAAAGGGCGTCCCGGTAGGGACGCCCTTTTTGCATGCCTTGAGCCTGATAAGATCACGGCCAGGTGATCACGACCCCCCGCAGGCGGCCTCCTTCAGCATCGCGGTACTGGACCAGTTGGAGGCCGGCCACGGCGCCACGGCGTATCTCGTAGCCTTCTTTTGTCTCGGATGAGGTGGGCCGCATGGCGGTTGTTCCGGCCAGTTCTTTGAGGATGCTGTGGTAAAAGGCATCCTGCATGCCGGCCCCACTGCGGTCGATCACCTGCAGTGCCTTGATGGCGCGGTCTTTTTCGCGGAAAATGCGAAATTCAGTGGCTGGTCCGTGGTAGCTCTCCCAGCCTGGATTGTCTTTGCCATAGGCTGGATCGGCGCCGTTGAGGGGGATGAAGGAGGGCAGCGTCTTGGGGCGTACCGGACCGTGAGTCGGCTGTATGGTATGTTCGCCTGCTGCGGGCGACGCAGGGAGAGCCCCGGAGCTGAGCGGGGCCCGAGCCGCGGGTTTTGGGGGAAAATTGACCTCTTTGGGCGAACGGGGTCGCTGTTGGAGCAGGGTAATGATTACCACCAGCACCACAGTGCCGGCCAGCAGCCAAAGGCCGCCGGTACGCTGCAAAAGCGATGACGGGGCCGGTTGGGAGGCCTCGGCCGGTGGCAAGGGCTCAGGGGGCAGCTCATGGAGGTGTGTGTGTGTGTCGTCCAGTTCGGCAAGCGTCGCCGGTCGGGGTTGTACCTCTTCGGCCGTGCTGTCCAGATGTTGACTGAAGGCTGAGATGATCGACATGTTCGGCCGCCGCGGCCGGTCGTACGTCGTCAGTTCCGCCTCAGGTGCTACCGCAAGCGGCGCAGGGTTTTCTGGTGGCGTTACCGGTAGCGGGAAAGGCTGTGTGGTGTCACGTGTCGATTTCGGCGCTGATTCCAGGTCGGTTTTCGGCGGCAGTTCGAGGATGGAACTGGCCGGGGATGGTGCGGGACGAGCGGTCGTTACCGGTTGACGGAGCAGCCGTTCGATGGTCTCTTCCAGTTGTTCGTCGGCCAGGGCCGGATCAAGGATCGTCTCAAAGCGGGCGGAGAGATCAACCTCAAGGCTTTCAGCGGGCGCGATCAGGGCAAAACGGGCCTTGCGACGGTTCAGGCGTGACTTGAGGTGTTTGTGCAGGATGTCGGCCGACAGGCCGGACAGGTGGTTCTGGATGATGATCAGGTCAGGCTCGTGCTGTTCCAGAGCCTCGATGCCCCGCTGGATCTCGCTCACCACCTGCAGGTCGCCCCGTTGGGCGGCAATCTTTTCAAACAGTGCGCTGATGCGAGGTATGTCGGTGATTACCAGCGTGGCCATGCAGACTCCCGATAAAATCAGTCCATATTGTACGGTAAGGTCAGTGTTCAGGCAACAGGGAATATCCGGCTGTTTCCCTTGCGTTTGTTGCGTTGAATCGGGTAATCTCAGCAGCACTTACGGAATGAGGTGCAGTGTATGGTATCACCCGCGATCATCGAACAGTTGCGGGCCATTGTGGGCCCTGAAAATATCGCCACCGAGCGGCAGGATCTGATCTGCTACGGCTATGATGCCACCCAGATGGAGTTTCTGCCCTCGGCAGTCGTCCATCCAGCCAATCCGGAAGAGGTGGCGGCGGTACTCAAGCTGGCCAACCGGGAGCGGTTTCCGGTCTTTCCACGGGGGGCCGGCAGCGGCTTCACCGGCGGCGCTCTGCCCAAGGCCGGTGGCGTGGTGCTGGTCACCACCCGCATGAACCGCATCTTGCGAATCGACACTGAAAACCTGATCGCCGAGGTGGAGCCGGGGGTGGTGACCGAGACCTTCCAGCTGGCCGTCGAGAAGCTGGGCCTGTTCTATCCGCCCGACCCGGCCTCGCTCAAGTTTTCGACCCTGGGGGGCAATGTGGCTGAAAATGCCGGTGGGCCGCGCTGCGTCAAGTACGGCGTCACCCGTGATTTTGTGATGGGGCTGGAGGTGGTGCTGCCGACCGGTGAGATTATCCGCACCGGCACCGAGACCTACAAGGCGGTGGTGGGCTATGACCTGACCAAGCTGTTGTGCGGCAGCGAAGGGACCCTGGGGGTGATCACCAAGATCATCTTCAAGCTGCTGCCGTTGCCCGAGGCCAAAAAGACCATGCTGACCATCTTCGATTCTATCGACGGGGCAGCCAAGGCGGTCTCCACCATCATCGGCGCCAAGATCATCCCCACCACCCTCGAGTTTATGGACTACGCCACCTTGCAGTGCGTCGAGCGCCGCTTCAACCTGGGTATTCCGGCCGAAGGGCGGGCCGTGCTGCTGATTGAGGTGGATGGCGACAAAGATCTGATTGAAAAACAGGCCGCCCGTATCCAGGATCTGATCGCACCGCTGGGGCTGGTACAGTGCAAGGTGGCCAAGGACGATGCCGAATCGGAGGCGTTGTGGAAGGTGCGACGGCTGGTGTCGCCCTCGCTGCGCGACGTCAACCCCCACAAGTTCAACGAGGATATCGTGGTGCCCAGAAGCAAGGTGCCGGAGGTGATCCGTCGCATCGAGCAGATTCAGCAGAAGTATGACATTCCAATCGTCAACTTCGGCCATGCCGGTGACGGCAACATCCATGTCAACGTGATGATCGACAAAGAGGTGCCCGGGCAGGAAGAGAAGGCCCATCAGGCGATCAAGGAGGTCTTTCGGGCGGCCCTTGATCTGAACGGCACCATGTCCGGCGAACATGGCGTGGGACTGGCCAAGCAGCCCTTCATCGAGCTGGAGCTGAGCCCGGCGCAGATTGCCACCATGCAGGCTGTCAAGCTGGCCCTTGATCCCAATTACATTCTCAATCCCGGGAAAATTTTCCCCTGGAAGGACGCCACAGATGCCGCATGATGATCAGAAGGAACTGCAGGAGGCCTCCCTGTTGGGGCGGCTACTCTCGCTGGAAGCCGTGCTCATGCTGATGGGGGTGGCGTCGCTGGTCTACGGGCTGATCAACGGGGAGTACATCAACACCTTTTTCGGTCTGGTGATTATTCCCGGTGTCTTTGTGTTGCACAAGGTAAAGCGCAAAGACTGGAAGGCCCACTGGGCACAGTTGGAAGCACAGCAGCGTCGCGAGCAGGAGCGCAAGGATGACGGTGTCCGCTAATCTGATCGTATTGGCCTCGGCCTCGCCCCGCCGGGCCGAGCTGCTGGAATTGGCCGGCATCCCGTTTCGGGTGGCGCCGGCCGATATCCCGGAGGTGCCGTTGCCCGATGAAGAGGCGATCCCCCATGCCTTGCGGCTGGCTGAAGGCAAGGCCCGTGCCGCTGCCCAACGGGAACAGGCCGGGCGCTTCTTCATCGGTGCCGATACGATCGTGGTGCTGGACGGACGGATCATGGGCAAGCCACAGGACAACGCCGATGCAGTGCGGATGCTGACGGCGCTCTCCGGCCGCAGCCATGAGGTGGTAACCGCCTACTGTGTGCTGGATCGTGTGACTGGACAGCAGCTTTGCGAAGCGGTACGGACGACGGTCCAGTTCAAGCAACTGGCTGCGACCGAGATAGAGCGTTATGTCGACAGCGGCTGTCCGCTGGATAAGGCCGGCGCTTATGCTATCCAGGGCGGCGCGGCCCATATGGTCCGCGAGATCAGGGGCTCCTACACCAACGTGGTCGGGTTGCCCACCTGCGAACTGTATCAGGCACTGCAGCAGTTGGGCGCGCTGTGAACGCAGCCGCCATCGCCGATAACCTGGCCGCTGTGCAGGAACGGATCCGACAGGCGGCAGAGCGTGCCGGCCGCGATCCGGCGACGGTGCGTCTGGTGGCGGTCTCCAAGACCCGCCCCCCCGAGGATGTCGAGGCCGCTGCCCAGGCCGGTCAGCGGTTATTTGGCGAAAATTACGTGCAGGAGCTGGTTGCCAAGACCACGGCGGTTACCCAGCCGGTGGAGTGGCACTACATCGGCCATCTGCAGTCCAATAAGGTCCGTCAGCTGGCCGGTGTGGTCACCATGATCCATTCGGTGGACCGGCTGTCGTTGGCTGAAGAGATCAGCCGCCAATGGGGGCGGTTGGGGGGCTGCTGTGACGTGCTGGTGCAGGTGAATGTTGCCCAGGAGGCCACCAAGTCCGGCATAACAATGTGCGAGGCTGTGGATCTGGTGCGTCAGGTGGCGGCCTTGCCCCACCTGCGGGTACGGGGGCTGATGACCATGCCGCCTTTTTTTGATGATCCCGAAGCAGCCCGCCCTTTCTTCAGTCAGCTGCGTCGGTTGGCCGAACAGATCAGGGCTGCCGCCATCCCCGCTGTTCAGCTTGACGAACTGTCGATGGGTATGTCCGGTGATTTTGAGGTGGCTATCGAAGAAGGGGCTACCCTGGTGCGGGTCGGCACCGCGATCTTTGGTGAGCGTTAAATCGAGCGTAGGGAGGGACCTGTGAAACGATTGGTGCTGTTGCTGGTGCTGGCGCTGCCGCTGCAGGTATCGGCTGAAATTTACTCGTGGACCGATGCCGCAGGTACGGTGCATTTTACCGAGGATCTGGGGAGTGTGCCGAAAAAATATCGTGCCAAGGCCTTGCGTCAGGCCAGAGGTGAGGATCTGACGGCACCGGTAGCTGCGTCAGAGGCTCCAGTGCAGGAGGGCGTCCCGGCCAAGCAACCTGCTGCACAGGGCGCTGGAGTCACAGACACCGACAGCAGCCCCGCCACCCGCTATGCTGACCGCAGCGTTGCTGACTGGCAGGCCGAGTTCAGGTCCCTGCGGCAGAAGCTGGCGCAGATCGAGCAGCAGCAGGAGCAGCTGCGCAAAGAAGGGGGCGACGGAACCAAGCTGCTGAGCAGGCAGCAGGTAGAAGATATCAATACGCGCAACAAGCAGCTCCATGACGAGTATGAGGCCACCCGGCTGCGCTTCAACCAACTGGTTGAGCGGGCCAACCAGGCTGGCCTGCCGGCGGAGTTTTCCCAGTAATACTCTGCTGCAGCGGGTAGTTTAGCTTCCGTACCCGCTGGCGACCAGTTCCAGGTGGCCGTCGTTGGGGCAGAACAGCAGGCCATGTACCGGCACATCTTTGGGCAACAGCGGATTGTCTCGCAGTATCTGTACCACTCGTTCCAGATTTTCACGCGGGTGTGAAAAGGCCCCCACCCAGCCGGCCATGTCCGGTATCAGCCGGTCCACCTCTTCTGCTGCCACGCCCCGGGCCAGCATCTTGGCCCGCAGACCGTCGCCGTCCACGCTGGCCATGCCGCAATCCTCATGGCCGATCACAATGATCTCCTCCACCCCCAGTTCATAAACCGCCACCACCAGGCTGCGGATCACGCCCCCCTGGTTGGGGTCGATGATGGTGTTGCCGGCGTTTTTGATGATCTTGGCGTCACCGCGCTGCAGACCCATGGCCGGTTCCAGGAAATCCACCAGCCGGGTGTCCATACAGGTAAAAATTGCCAGCTGGCGACGCGGTGATTTTGAGAGTGGCGGAAAGGCGCCCGGATGGGTGAATTTTTTGTTATGGGTCAGGATTTCATCAAGTAGTGTCATCTTTGTCAATCTCCTCGGTTTCAGTCAGAATGATCGGTTCTCCCGAAAGGGATGATCGCTGGGCGTCTTCGACTACCTTGATCACAAAGCGCTGGGCCGCCTCCATGGCCAGCAGCAGGTCCCAGCGCGACAGGTCGCGATCTTCCACCAGATTACTGATGCCGCGGATCTCCAGACAGGGCACGCCGTAGCGCAGGGCGACCAGCGCACAGGAGGCCCCTTCCATGTTTTCGCAGATCGCCTGGTGGCGCCGCCGCAGCTCCTGACCTCGGGCACGGGTGCCGCTGCAGGCGGAAACGGTCAGAAATCGCCCCCGTACCAGGCGGACACCATGGGTGTCGGCCAGTTGCATCGCCTTTTCGGCCGCAAGGTGCGAGAGGGGGATGGTGTTGTAGTACTGCCGGTTCTGCCGGGTGTAGAGCGGTAACTGCATGGCCCGCAGGTCCAGCCATCCATCCGGAGTTTCGGTCCCTTCGTCAGCAAACAGTTCGTCACTGGCCACGGCCAGGTCGCCCACTGACAGGCCGCTGCCGGGGTAAGCGCCGCCACATCCGGTAATGATCATCAGGCTGGGCCGATACTGCTCGAGCAGGTAGGTTGCCGAGGCGGCCGCGTTGGACTTGCCCACTCCGCCGGCACAGCAGACCAGGCTGGATTCGCCCAGAAAGCCTTCGGTGGCCGGATAGAGGTCGCGCCCGCCGCTGCGTCTGCCCTCCAGCATGCTGGTCAAAAGCTCAAGTTCGTGGGGCACCGCAGCCTGGATCAGGATCGGTTTCATGACGGGCTGTCCCGCCGGTCCAGCTCTACCGCTGCATAGGCAGAATGGTTGTGGATCGACTCGAAGTTTTCAGCCTCCACCGAGAACCAGGTCACCTGCTCAAGCGCCGATAGCCGCAGGTAAGCCTCCCGCACCATGTCCTCAACAAAGCGGGGCTGCTCGAAGGCCTGCTCGGTGACGTGCTTTTCGTCGGCCCGCTTCAGCAGCGCATACACCGGACTGCTGCCGCACTGCTCGATCAGCTCGACCAGGTCTTCGATCCAGATAAAGTCGCGGTAGCGCAACCGAACCGTCATGATACTGCGCTGGTTGTGGGCCCCGAAGCGTGAAAGCTCCTTGCTGCAGGGGCAGAGCGAGGTGACCGGCACCTTGACCCTCAGTATGAAATCCAGCTGGTCTCCTTCCAGGCAGGCATCGAAGTCGCAGGTGTATTCCATCAGCGAGCGGGCGCCGGAGACCGGTGCGGTCTTGTCGATGAAGTAGGGAAATTCCACCCGCAGGTGGGCGGTGTTGGCCCCCAGTTTGTACTGCATCTCCCGCAGGATGTCCTCCAGTCGGTCCAGGGCGATCTGCTCACGGTGGCGGTTCAGTATCTCCACGAAGCGGCTCATATGGGTGCCCTTGAACTGATGGGGCAGGTTGACGTACATGTCGACCCGGGCCACGGTGTGCTGCAGGTTGTGATGTTTGTCCTGTACCACGATCGGGTAGGAGATATCCTTGACGCCCACCTTCTGAATCGGAATCTTGCGGTGATCGCGGGTCTGCTGCATGTCCGGCATGGCTGCCGTCTCAGGCGAGGCTTGGGCGCGGGGCTGTTTCATGCGGGAGGATCTCCCCCAGGCTGTTCAAGGCCGGCAGCAGCGACGATCGTCTGCCAGATCTGGTCGCGACCCTCGCGGTTCAATGCTGAAAACAGCAGCAGTTGATCGCGGGGCATCTCAAGGGTCTTGGCGATCAGGGCGATCTGCTTGGCCCGTTCGTTTTTGGTTAATTTATCCGTTTTGGTGAGTACGATGATCGGTCTACGCCCGTAGGAGCGCAGCCAGGAAAGCATCTGCAGGTCGCCATCAGCGGGAATCCTGCGGATGTCGAGGATCAGTACCACCCCCTGCAGGGTCTCCCGTCCGGCCAGGTAGCGCTCCATCATCGGGCCCCACTGGCGTTTCACCTCCAACGGCACCTTGGCATAGCCGTAACCCGGCAGATCCACCAGGTTCAGGCAGCCATTGACATCGAAAAAGTTGATCAGCTGGGTTCGGCCTGGTGTGGAGCTGGTCCTGACCAGGCCTTTGCGCTCTATCAGCACGTTGATCAACGAGGATTTTCCCACATTGGAGCGGCCGGCAAAGGCGATCTCCGGCAGACCGGGAGGGGGGTAATCGGCCGGTTTGACGGCGCTTTTGATGAAGGTTGTGCTCTTTATCCGCATGGTTGTGGCATTATAGGCGTGGCCAGGCCCCGTTGCAAGAATGAAACAACGCCCGTCAGCTTTCCGTAGCAACGGACCGCTTTTTGTGGTACATAGTCACCCATGCAGGATACTCCAGGAGCCGGCAGGTACGTATGGCGGATCAGGCGGTTGACAGCATATCGTTGGTAGTCGTAGGGGCCTCCCGCCTCTGCGGCGGCAGTACGCATGCCCCCATCCCTCAGTCAGTATCCCCCGTGTTGTCAGCTGTAGGCAGATGTGCATTTCTTGGCTCTGCGGAGCTCTACCCATTCCATCACGCGTAAGGAGGAGGCAGCTATGGAGAATGTTAACGCCAAGGATCGTAATGGCCACACCCAGCTGATCAACGCATCCAAGGAAGGTCTGGTTGAATCGGTGCAGGACCTGCTTCGTCGCGGCGCCGACATCACCGCCTCCAGTGACAAGGGCAAGACCGCTCTGCACTATGCGGCGGCCAATGGCCAGACTGAAATCGTCAAGATGCTGATCGAAAAGGGGGCCGAGGTGGATGCCCGCGATCGCGAAGGCCATACGCCGCTGATGCTGGCCGCCATCTACGGTTGCAACAAAACGGTCCAGGTCCTGCTGGAGGCGGGGGCCGACCCCCGTGCCAAGACCAAGACCGGCAACACCGCAGCCCTGTACGCCGAAAACAATAGCCACCCCGTCGCCACCACCCTGCTTAAAAAAGCTGAGCGGGTAAAACACGGCAACGCCTGATCCATACCCACCCCGCCGGGCCGCTGCCCGGCGGGGTAACACCCCTTCATGTCAGGACTGCAGCTCGTTGCAGTCTGTATCTTTACTGCAAGGAGTCTGTACATGCTGACCACCTCGGATTTCAAGCGCGGGCTGGTGATCCAGCTCGACGGCGCCCCGTGCCTGATCCTGGATGTCACTTTCCAGTCCCCCTCGGCCCGTGGCGCCAACACCATGGTCAAGACCCGGTATCGCAACCTGCTGACCAGCCAGGTGCTGGACCGCACCTTCCGTTCCGGCGACAAGGTGGACGAGGCCGACTACGAACGCCATAAGGGTCAGTTCCTGTATGCCGACGGCAACGGCGGAGTCTTTATGGACCTGGAGACCTACGAACAGTTCGAGATGGGGGAGGAAGGCTTTGCCGCCCTGGCTCCCTACCTGCTGGACGGTACCGAGGTTACCCTGGGCCTGTTTGAAGGGCGGATGGTGGCGGTTGAACTGCCCTTGACCGTTGAGCTGACCGTGACTGAAACGGCGCCGGTCATCAAAAATGCCACCGCCACTGCTGAAACCAAGGATGCCGTCTTGGAGACCGGGCTCAAGATCAAGGTGCCGCCCTATCTGGAGAGCGGCGTCAAGGTCAAGGTGGATACCCGCGAGGCCCGTTTTATCAGTCGAGCCTGAGACTTTTTTTGGCCTAATCTTCTTGACAGTGTTGCGTAAGTTCCTGTAGTGTCGTGCTTTCCTACGCGGGCCTATAGCTCAGTTGGCTAGAGCCACCGGCTCATAACCGGTTGGTCCCAGGTTCGAGTCCTGGTGGGCCCACCACACTTCACCAATGTCAGGGGAACAGACCGGATGCGGTCACTACGACAACGACCAGCCGTGACCACAGGTTCACCAGAGTGCACGCCACAAGGCTGCACTCTTTTTGTTTCTTGGCAATGAAAACGGCAAAAGTCTCTGACATAGCCGGAATTATTAATAAAAAATTCCCCTTTGGATTGGCTGAAGAGTGGGACAACGTCGGTTTGCAGCTGGGCGACCCGGCAGATTCGGTGGAGCGGATTATGGTGGCCCTGGATCCGTTGCCTGGGGTGCTGGACCAAGCCTTAAGCCGTAACTGTCAGCTGCTGATCACCCATCACCCTCTGATCTTCAAGCCGTTGCACCAGGTGACCAGCTCGACGGTTGTCGGCCGCCAGTTGTTGCGGGCTGCCCGCGGTGGACTGGCACTGCTGGCGATGCACACCAATTATGACATTGTCGACGGCGGGTTGAACGATCTGCTGGCTGAGCGACTGGGGCTGCAGCAGCTGCGGCCGCTCAAGGTTACCGACCAGGAACAGCTGGTCAAGTTGGTGGTGTTCGTGCCTGAAGGCCATCTGGACTCGGTCAGGCGGGCAATGCTGGCTGAGGCCTGCGCCCTTGGTAACTACCGAGACTGCTCTTTTGCCGCTGCCGGTGAGGGCACTTTTACCCCTCTGCCGGGTGCCGAGCCGGCCATTGGCGCCGTCGGTCGTCAGGAGCGGGTTGCTGAACACCGGCTGGAACTGCTGGTGCAACGCGAGCGACTGGCGAAGGCTGTGCAGACTTTGCTAAAGGCGCACCCCTACGAAGAACCGGCTATTGATTGTTATCCTCTGCTGAATCAGGGGCATGCGCAGGGGCTCGGCCGGGTCGGCGATTTGGAAACGCCCTGCACCCTGACCGCCTACAGTGACCAGGTGTGCCAACGGTTGCAATCGGGGGCCGTGCGGTTGGTGGGGGACCCCAGCCGGCTGGTGTGCAAGGTGGCGCTCTGCAGCGGCAGCGGAGCCTCGCTCATACATGATGCGCTGCGGGCCGGCGCCGATCTGCTGGTGACCGGCGATGTCAAATATCACGAGGCCCGTGAGGCCGAGGCCTGCGGTATCGCCTTGCTGGATGTGGGCCATTTTGCCTCAGAACAGCTGATGGTTGCGGCAGTGCAGCAGTTTTTGCAGACAACGCTGACTGCTGCCGGCTACGCTTGTGACGTGCTGGCAGCGGAAGGGGAACGCGATCCTTTTCAGGTCAGGTGCTTATAGAGGTGTGAAGTAGACAGGGAGGCTTTCGACCTCCCGGGAGGAGACGGTTTTGAAGAAAAAGCTGCTGTTGCTGGAAGAGTTGCAGGTCATCGACTGTGCCATTGACGACAAACAGGCCGAGCAGGCTATCCACCAAGCCGACATTGCCGATCTGGAACAGCGTCTGACTGCGGCACGGTCGGCTTTGGCCGGGGAGCAGGCCAGTCTGGCTGAGATCCGGCGTGCAAAGGAAGAGCTTGAGGTTGCCCTGCAGGCTGAACAGGACAACATTAAACGCTCTGAGACCAACATGAAGGAAATCCGTACCAACAAGGAGTTCCAGGCCGTTGGTCGCGAGATTACTGCCGCTCGCAAACAGGTTGCCGAGCTGGAGGAGCAGATTCTGCAGAAGACCGGTCAGCAGGAAGAGCTGCAAGCGGCCATTGATGCACACAGCGCCGAACTGGCCAGCCTTGAAGAGGCCGCCGCCAGTGGTCGTCAGGAGCGGCTGGCATCCATAGGCAGTCTGCAGGCGGTCATCGATGCGGCAGTTGCCAATCGTGAGCAGATCGTCAAGGAGCTGTCCAGTTCAGTGGTGCGGCGTTATACCCAGCTGCGCAGTCAGCGACGTGGTCAGGCACTGGCCGAGGCCCGGGATGGTTCTTGTCAAGGGTGCCATATGCAGCTGCCGCCGCAGCTCTACAACACCCTCTTTAAGTGCGACGATCTTTATTCTTGTCCGCACTGCAATCGAATTCTGATTCTTAAGCAAGAGCAGGCTGGTTAGTGTGCCAAAACGCGGATTTTTTTGCGCCGGCGTGATAGATGAGGAATGGCACGGAGGCGTACCTGTTGGTACGCCGCACAAGCCAGGCCGAGTATGGCGTGGCCAGCGTGAAAAAAGACCGTTTTGAAAGATTGGCTGGAGCAGGACAGGCGGTCGCCGCTGCATATGCAGGGGAGGAAAGTCCGGGCTCCGCAGGGCAAGGCGCTGGATAACGTCCAGCGGGGGCAACCCCAGGGAAAGTGCCACAGAGAGCAGTCCGCCCGCTACGGCGGGTAAGGGTGAAAGGGTGAGGTAAGAGCTCACCGGGTTCGGCGGTGACGTCGGATGCCAGGTAAACCCCGCCCGGAGCAAGGCCAAATAGGGAGGCGTTAAGGGTGGCCCGCCCGTGCCTCCGGGTTGGTCGCTTGAGGCCACCGGTAACGGTGGTCCTAGATGAATGACCGTCGCCCGCCAGCGGGTAACCGCTGACAGGAACAGGACCCGGCTTATGGACTGCTCCAGCCAATATCATTACCTCTGCAAAGGTGTCCGCTATGGCCGTTGAACACGACCTCGTGCTGGTGCATGTGGATAACAAGCCCGGCTTCTATGCGCGAGTGGAAGAGATTGAACCCGATGTCAAGCCCGGTTGGTGGCAGGTCAAGTTGCTGGTGCTGACCTTTCCACTGCAGGTCTTTACCTGGATTCTGGATGATAACCAGATTCAGGGTGAGCCGTTCACCATGGGAGGGACGCCGCTCTGCCTCGAAAAGCTGGTCTCGCCACTGGAGGAGGAGGCCCGCCAAAAGGCGGTTGAACCGCCGGAGAAGACCAGTCCGAAGCCCACCGATGGTGGTGCTAAGGTGGTGTCGCTGGCGGAACGGCGTAAGAAATAGCGGCTCTTTTTGATTGCGCTTGCTGTGCAGCGCCCTCCCCGGAGGGCGCTTTTTTTGTGGTCAATTGTTGGTGCGGGTCTTCGGACGGCTGAAGCGAGGGCCAGGGAGCGTTAGGCGAGCGCCATTGCCAGGGGTTGGGGGCGAACAAGCGGTTTCAGCAGGGGGGCGCTGGCGCGCAGATACTGCTCCGTAAAACGATCAAGCGGTTCCGGATGTGAAAAATGGTAGCCCTGGGCAATCACACAGCCCAGGCTTTGCAATGCCAGGCGCTGTTCCTCGCTCTCGACCCCCTCGGCCACGGTGGTCAGCCCCATCTGCTGGGCAATGGCCAGTATGGTGGCGATAATCGCCCGGTCATTGCTGCTGCTGAGCATATTCTGTACAAAGCCTTGGTCGATCTTCAGGGTGTCGATCGGGAACCGTTTGAGATAGGCCAGCGACGAATAGCCGGTGCCGAAATCATCAATGGCAATGCTGAATCCTAAGGCGCGTAGTTCGGCCATGACCTCAAACATCCGCTCCGGGTCGTCCATCAGGCAGCTCTCGGTCAGTTCCAGTTCAATGCTCGTAGCAGACACCCCTGCAGCCTCCAAAACCCTGAGCACCCGTTCGATGAAATACGGCTCAGACAACTGCTGGGCTGAGACATTGACCGCAATGCGGCCGCGCCAGCTGAATCCCTGCCGTTTCCATGCCCGAATGTGCGAGCAGGCCGTCGTAAGGGCCCACTCGCCGATCTTGGGCATCAGTCCGCGTGATTCAGCTACAGGTATGAATTCAGAGGGGCTCACCCAGCCCAGCTCCGGGTCACGCCAACGTAGCAGCGCCTCGGCGCCCACCATCATGCCGGCATACAGTTCCACCTTTGGCTGATAGAACAGCTGCAGGTCGCCTGAGCTCAGGGCGTATTCCAACCGCGTGACCAGGTCCAGCTTGCGGGTCAGGGTATGGGTCATCTCCGGTTTGTAAAAGACGCACCCGCCCCCGGCTTTTTTGGCCTGTGACATCGCCAGGTCGGCCCGGGCCAGCAGGTCGGCCGGGTCGGTTGCATGGTCGGGAAACAGTGCAATGCCGATGCTGCCGCCGATCGAAAAAGAGCGACCATCGATCAAAAGCGGCTGCTTGATGGCCAGCAGGATCCGTTGCGCACGTTGCGCCGCAATCTCCGGGCTGGTTTGGCGGCAGATAAGGATGAAGTCATCGCCGCAAAATTTGGTGACGCTGCACTGATCACTGGCCAGCTCTTGCAGTGTTCGACTGACCTGGACCAGAATCTTGTCGCCCGTGCTGTGGCCGTAGGTCTCATTGATCTCGCGGATATAGTCCAGATCGAGCATCAGCAGGGCCAGTTGCTGCTGGCGCTGTTTGCCTTCTTCAAGCGCATCCGTCAGCAGGCCGGTCAGATGGTTCCTGTTGGGCAGTCCGGTAAGGGTGTCGAAAAAGGCCAGACGATGGATACGGGTGTTGGCCTGCTCATGGGCGCTGCGCAGCCGGATGGTTTCAATGCCGAATGACAGGTCGCAGGCCAACTCTTCGAGCAGCTGCACCTCACGGGTATGGAAGGCGTTGGGCTCCGGCGCGTACATGGCGATGGCGCCGATGGTTGAGCCTCCCACCACCAAGGGCAGGGCAATGGCCGATTGATACTTTCTGAGTTTTGCGTCGTGATGGCAGGGGGAGAGCTCGGCGTTGTGCAGCATGTCGTGGCGCAGCTGGATTGTGCCGCTGCGGATGGCAGCGCTGATGATGGCGCAGCCATGCTGGTCACCGTCGGCCCAGCTCATCTGTGTGGCGCCCAGAAACCCCCCGTCGTAGCCGTGGGAGGCCACCGGCAGTACTGTGCGTTCAGGATTGAACTGCTTGAAGCCCACCCAGCTGAGAGAATAACCGCCGATCTCCGTTGCTATGCGGCAGACGTCGTGCAGCAGTGTTGTTTCGTCAGTGGCCCGCAGCAGGGTGCGGTTGCTGGCAGAGAGCAACCGCAGGGCCCGATTGGCCCGGTCGAGCTCATCTTTAATGGTTATCTGCTGCGGCATGGCGGCTCATAGTTGCAGATTATTGATGGTGAGGCCTTGTGTCGAACTGCTCGCTGGAGTTAAGCGCAAGATTGATGATTCTATACTATAGTGCAGATAAACATGGCAACTGTAAACCGACCTATTTAACGGTATTTTTGTAGTGCTGAGCGCAGGCTCTCGTGCCAGCACCCATTCGCCGCTGGTGGCTCAGGGCGACGCATAAGCCGGCCTCTCCCCGCAATGACCTCAGATTGCACCCGTCACACCACCCTTTTCAAAAGTAATGCTTTGTACTTGACAGTCTCTTGACGACTGGTATAGTTTGCCGCAAAGTGGAAAAAAGTGGTAATAGGTGGAAACGAGGGGAAGGGTGGCCATGTTTGGCGGTGAATGCCTGACAACCATAGATACCAAAGGGCGGACCAGTATCCCGGTACGGTTTCGGGAGGTGCTGTCCCAAGGCTTTGGTGATGAGCGTTTTGTGATCACCAAGGCCTCCCCGGTTGATTTTGGTGACGGCTCTTTTGGTCGTGGGCTCTCGGTCTACCCGCTTTCTGAATGGCAGGAGCTGGAGAAGAAGATTCAGGCCAACGAAGGTGGGTTGGCACTGGCGCAGTTGAACAGTCTGAAACGACTGGTGTTGGGGCCTGCCCAGGAGTGTACGGCCGACAAGCTGGGGCGGGTGCTGATTCCGCCTGCGCTGCGGCTGCATGCGGCGCTGGAGCGTGATCTGTATTTCGTCGGCATGGGTAAACGTTTCGATATCTGGGGCAGGGAGATCTACAACCGTGTCAATGCCCAGGATGAGCGTAACTTCCCACAGGATTCAGCGGCGTTGGCAGAGCTCGGTATTTAGGTGAAACCGTTTACTCACTACTCGGTCATGGCTGCCGAGGTGTTGCAGTACCTGAGCCCCAGGGCAGGCGGCGTATATGTCGATGGCACCCTGGGTGGCGGCGGTCATAGCGAGTTGATCCTTGAGGCATGTGGGCCGGATGGTCTGGTGTACGGCATCGATCGTGATCCGTCGGCACTGGCGGCAGCCGGTGCGAGGTTGGAGCGCTTCGGCACCCGTTTTCGCCCGCTGCGGGGCAGCTTTGGCGATCTTGAAGCACTGCTGGCGGGGCAGGGCGTTGCGGCAATCGACGGGTTGGTGCTGGACCTGGGTGTCTCGTCACCACAGCTGGATCGTGCCGAGCGCGGTTTCAGCTTTAGGGCCGATGGGCCGCTGGATATGCGGATGGACCCGAGTCAGGGCGAGTCGGCGGCAGAACTGGTGAACAGTCTGTCGGAACGTGAGCTGGAGCGAGCCATCAAGGAGTATGGCGAGGAGCGTTGGGCCCGCAAGATTGCCCAGCGGATCGTAACCGACCGCCAGGAACGTCCGTTTGAGACCACGCTGCAGCTGGCCGAACTGGTGGAACGCACCATTCCGCGCAGATTTCAGGAAGACCGGATCCATCCGGCTACCCGTACCTTTCAGGGCTTAAGGATTCTGGTGAACAACGAGCTGGAGCAGGTGGAGCAGGGCCTGCAGGCAGCTATTGGCCTGTTGAGGCCGGGTGGGAGGCTGGTGGTGATCTCGTTCCACTCCCTTGAGGACCGTATCGTCAAGCAGCGCCTGCGTGATGCCGCCAGCGGTTGCCGTTGTCCGCGGCAGCTGCCGCAGTGTGTCTGCGGGCAGCACCCATTGGTGCGCGTGTTGACCAGCCGGCCGGTGATGGCTGGCGTCGTCGAGTTGGCGGAAAATCCCCGTTCGCGCAGCGCAAAGTTGCGGGCAGCCGAACGTTTGGCTGGTTGATGGAAGGAGGTGGCCGATGAGTACGGCAAAATTCAGTTATGACAAGGTGGTGATCCCGGCCCAGATCGGGTTGGATGTCTCGGCTCACCGACTTGATATTGTCAGGTTTCTGATGGTCTGCATGGTGCTGTTGACGATTGTCTCCATCTTTCATGTCTGGTCACGGTTCCGCCTGGTGGAGCTGAATCTGCAGATCAACGAGGCCTCGCAGCAGATGAAAAATCTGGAGCAGGAACAGAAACGTCTCAAGTTGGAGGTCGAGTCGTTGAGCACCCCGGCCCGGATCGAGGCGATTGCCAAACGGGACCTGGGGATGACGGTGCCGCTGGAACAGCAGGTGGTAGTGGTGAAATGAGCGACGACAGCGAAGACGCCTGGAGACGGCTATGAAAGATCAGCGGGAAAAATGGACCAGAGTCCGGATTATCATGCTCGCCGGTCTGTTCGCCTGCTGTTTTCTTGTGGTAAGTGGCCGGACCTTCTGTCTGCAGGTGCTGGAGCACGATCAGTTAGTCAAGCTGGCAGAGCGTCAGTATAACCTTACTGTGCCGTTGGTGCCGGCCAGGGGCGGCATTTACGACCGGACCGGCGCCCCACTGGCGGTCTCGCTGGAGATGGATTCGTTGTATGCCGAACCACGGCAGGTCAAGGATCCGCACGGCACGGCCGCGGTCCTGGCGCCGCTGTTGGGTGAATCGCAACAGACGCTGTTCAAGAAGCTGACCCTCGATAGAGGCTTTGTATGGCTGGAGCGGCGTATGCCGCCGGATACGGCGCGCCGGATCAAGCAGTTGAAACTGGCCGGGATCGGTTTTGTCAAGGAGAGTAAGCGCTTTTACCCCAACTTTGAGGTGGCCTCCCATGTGCTGGGTTTTACCGGCATAGACCCAGAGGGGCTGGAGGGGCTGGAGTTGCGCTATGATGCCACCATTCTGGGCAATACCGGGTATCTGGTGACAGAGCGCGACGCCCTGGGACGTAATGTGGCACCGCAGGAGACGGTGGTCAAGGACGCCTCTCCCGGCAGAAGCCTGGTGCTGACGCTGGACAAAAATATCCAGTATCTGGCTGAAAAGGAACTGGCCAAGGCGGTGCAGTCCAGTGGCGCCAAGGCAGGCATGGCGGTGGTGGCGGAGCCGAGCACCGGCAAGGTGCTGGCCTTGGCAAACTACCCGACCTTCAATCCCAACTCGTTTGCACGCTATACCCCGTTTCAGTTGCGTAACCGCAGTGTGGTCGACAGTTTCGAGCCAGGTTCGACCTTCAAGATCTTCCTGATGGCAGCTGCGATTGAGGAAAAACTGGTTCGGCCCCAGGACCAGGTTAACTGTGAAAACGGCAGTTACGTGTTCGGCGGCAGGACCATCCGCGATGACCACCCCCAGGGCAGGATTTCGGTCAGTGATGTGTTGCGTTACTCCAGCAATATCGGTTCGGCCAAGATCGGCTTCAGGCTGGGCGATGACCGGCTATACCGCTATCTGAAGGCCTTTGGTTTCGGCGAAAAGACCGGCATTGATCTGCCGGGGGAAATTGGCGGCGGTCTGCGGCCGGTTTCGCGCTGGTACGGCAGTGATCTGGCCACCATCGCCTTCGGTCAGGGTGTCTCCACGTCGGCGATTCAGCTGGTAAGTGCAGTTTCGGCCGTGGCCAATGGCGGTATGCTCATGAAGCCCTATCTGGTTGAGCGGGTGATCGACGATGCCGGTCGGGAACTGAAGCATATACAGCCCCAGCCGGTACGCCGGGTGATCTCGGCAGACACGGCGGCCACGGTGACCCGTATGATGGAGACCGTAGTGGCCACCGGTGGCACCGGAACCAAGGCTGCCATTGAAGGGTTTCGGGTGGCCGGCAAGACCGGCACCGCCCAGAAGGTGGACCCGGTCAGCAGAGGCTATTCAGCCACCAAGCGAACCGCCTCGTTCATCGGTTTCGTGCCGGCCGAAAAGCCGCAGCTGACGATCCTGGTGGTGATCGACGAGCCGAGCACCAGCCCCTATGGCGGCGTGGTGGCGGCGCCGGCCTTTCGGGAGATTGCCTTCAACACACTGTGCTATCTGAAGGGGACCAATGGCGGCGCAACAGCTTCGCCGGCCATGCAGGTGAAGGCAGCTCCAGTACGGCCAGCAGTGCCGCAGGCAGCACCGCTGCGTGAGCTTGAGCCGGCGCCGGCCGTTGGCGAAGGCGGACGGATCGATGTGGCCGGCGCCGGGACGCTGATGCCCGATTTTCGGGGTATGAGCATGCGGCGGGTGCTGCAGGAGATGGAGAAGCGGCAGATCAATATCCAGCTGCGCGGCAGTGGCCGGGTGATAGAACAGTACCCGCAACCGGGCCAGCAGATCAGGGGTGCCGATGAGATCTGGGTCCGTCTGGTGCCGGCGGCATAAAAGGGAATGAGCATGCGCCTACAACAACTGTTGGAAACAATACCGGTGCTCGCGGCCAGTGGCGATAGCCAGGCAGAGATCAGCATGCTGACCTGCGATTCTCGTCAGGTAACAGCGGGTGCGCTGTTTTTCGCCCTGCCCGGCGCCAGCGTGGACGGTCATCAGTTTATTCAGCGTGCGGTCGAGGCCGGGGCCCGTGCCGTGGTGCTGGAAGATGCAACCCGCGCGCCATCAGGCATCAGTTGGGTGCAGGTGGCCGATGGCCGGCTGGCCATGGCGCGCATGGCGGCCCGTTTTCAGGGCGACCCCACGGCACGGCTGCCCCTGGTGGGGATAACCGGCACCAACGGCAAGACCACAACAACTTATCTGATCGAGGCGATCCTGGCAGCCGCAGGGCAGCCGGCTGCCGTATTGGGCACCATCAGCTACCGCTTCGGCAGCACGGTGATTAACGCCAGTCACACCACGCCGGAATCCACCGAGCTGCAGGTCGCCTTCGGTCAACTGGCCGATGCCGGCGCCCAGGGCTTTGTAATGGAGGTTTCCTCCCATGCCTTGGAACAGAAGCGGGTTGACGGTTGCCACTTTGATGTCGGAGTCTTCACCAACCTGACCCGCGATCACCTGGATTACCACCGGACCATGGAGGCCTATCAGGCTGCCAAACAGCGCCTGTTCTCTGAGCTGCTGCGTCCCGATGCCGTCAAGGAGCGGCGCAGGGCGGTGATCAATCTGGATGATCCTGCTGCTGTAGACTTTGTGCGGTCTGCCGCCTGCCCGGTGATCAGCTACGGACTGACTGCCGGCGCCGACGTCACCGTACGGGACCTGCACTCATCGGTAGACGGCATCCAGGGCACACTGGTGACTCCGGCCGGAGAGGTTGGGTTCAATTCAGGTCTGGTGGGTCGCTACAATCTATCCAATATCCTGGCAGCTGTTGGCGCCGGTATCGCCCTGGACCTGCCGCTTAAGAGCATCAGCCGGGGTATCAGCCAGCAGGCCAAGGTGCCGGGACGGCTGGAGCGGGTGCCCAACCGGCGTGGTGTCACCTGTCTGGTGGATTATGCCCACACCGGTGACGCGCTTGAGAACGTGCTCTCCACCCTGCGAGAGCTGGCCACCGGACGGATCATTACGGTCTTTGGTTGCGGCGGCGACCGCGATCCCGGCAAGCGTCCGGTGATGGGCGCCATTGCGGCAAGGCTTTCGGACTTCAGTGTGGTGACCTCAGACAACCCGCGTACCGAAGACCCGCACATGATCCTGGCCCAGATACGGGAAGGGATCCTGCCCTTGGCTGTGCGGGAATACCGTCTGGCCGAACTGGAACAGGGCTTCGACGGCAAAGGTTTTACCGTGCTTGAGAATCGCCGCGACGCGATCCGGCTGGCGGCCCGGCTGACCCAGCCGGGAGATATCCTGCTCCTGGCCGGCAAGGGGCATGAGGACTATCAGATTATAGGCATGACCAAGCATCACTTCGACGACCGCGAAGAGGCGGCAGCCGCCTTAGGAGAGGTGTCCTAGATGTTCACTGTTTCCGAACTGGCTGCCGTGACCAACGGCCGGATGATCGGCGACAACGCCCGTACGGTCAGCGGTATCAGTACCGATTCACGCAGCGTTAGTGCCGGCGAGCTGTTCGTACCGCTACGGGGAGAGCGCTTTGACGGTCATGACTACCTGGCCCAGGTGGCGGCGGCCGGGGTCGGCGTCTGTCTGGGCGAGGAACGTTGGTTGAAGCAGCATGACCTGCCTGCCGGCCTGACCTGCGTAGCGGTCAAGGATAGCCTGCGGGGCCTGGGTGATCTGGCAGCGGCGTACCGTCAGCGTTTTGAACCACTGGTGATCGGTGTTACCGGCAGTAACGGCAAGACCACCACTAAGGAGATGCTGGCCGGCATCCTCAGCCTGACCGGCCCTGGCCTGGCCACCGAAGGCAACCTGAACAACCTGATCGGCCTGCCGCGGATGGTCTTTCGTCTGCAGCCGGAGCATCGCTGGGCTGTACTGGAGATGGGCATGAGTGAGCCGGGGGAGATCGACCGTCTGGCCGAGATTGCCCAGCCCAAGGTGGGGATCGTGCTGAACGCCTTTCCGGCCCATCTGCAGAGCATGGGCAGTGTGGAGGCGGTGGCCCGGGCCAAGGGCGAACTGCTGTTCAGGGTGGCAGACAACGGTCTGGCTGTGGTTAATGGCGACGACCCCCGCATCGTCTCGTTGCCCCAGAACCCGTCGGCCCGTCGGGTCAGCTTCGGCATCCGGCGTGGCGAGGTGCGGGCTGAAAACATCCGTTCCCATGGCGCCGAGGGGCAGAGTTTCACCCTGATGACCCCCAAGGGTGAGGCAGAGGTCCGGCTGAACGCCTGCGGCAGCCACAATGTCTATAACGCCCTGGCAGCGACTGCTGCACTCCTGGACGAGCTGCCGCTGGCAACCATCGTCGAAGGACTGGCATGTTTCACCCCGTACAAGGGCCGTTTCCGGATTGAACAGGTCGGGCCGTTGACCCTGATTGATGACAGCTACAACGCCAATCCGGCCTCCACCGGCGCAGCCTTGGCTACGCTGGCGGAGATCAAGGGCACTGCACGGGCCTTTGTGGCCCTGGGCGACATGCTGGAGTTGGGCGGCGATGAGATTGAGCTGCATCGACTGACAGGGGTGCAGGCCGCCCAAGTGGCTGATCGGTTGTATCTGGTCGGCACACTGACGTCAGCTACCGCCGAGGGGGCACTTGAGGCAGGTCTGTCAGGCGATCGGGTCTGCAGCGGCTGTGATCATGCAGCCGTGGCCAATGACATTATTGAACGGGCGCGGCCCGGCGATCTGGTGCTGCTCAAAGGTTCGCGCGGCATGCGGATGGAAACCATTGCGGAGTTAATCCGGCAGCACTACGCGAAGCAGACTGTTGCATAAACGTTATGAGGAAGCATGGCTACAAGGCGCACGGAGCGTAGCGACTGAGACATAACATGTAGTTAGGCGAAGGAGTGAGCGCCGCGCAACGCGGTAGACAGGCTCCGCAGTAGTTTATCAACGGTCTGCCAGGAGAACGAGGATGCTTTATCACCTGTTTTATCCGTTGGCCAGCAATCTGAAGATCCTCAATATCTTCAAGTATCTGACCTTCCGGAGTATCTACGCCATGATCACGGCGCTGGTGGTCTGCTTCGTGCTGGGGCCCTGGATCATCCGCAGGCTGGAAGGGCTGCAGGCGCGGCAGGTGATCCGTACCGACGGACCGGAGTCGCACCTGCAGAAACAGGGCACCCCCACCATGGGCGGGGTGATGATCCTGGCGGCCATTATCCTGCCGACCCTGTTGTGGGCCGACCTGTCCAACCTGTACGTCTGGACCACGCTGTTCATTCTTATCGGCTATGGTCTGATCGGCTTTGTGGACGACTACAAGAAGGTGGTGGAGAAAAACCCGAAGGGGCTCTCGCCCCGCCAGAAGATGTTCTGGCAGGTGTTGCTGGCAGGTTGTGTGGCGATCTTCCTCTATCTGAACCCGGCCTTCAACGAGATGCTGTATGTGCCGTTCTTCAAGAATTTTCACCCCGACCTGGGGCTGTTGTTCATACCGTTTGTGGTGATTGTGATCGTGGGGGCCAGCAACGCCGTCAACCTGACCGACGGTCTGGACGGCCTGGCCATCGGGCCGGTGGCGATCAACGCCGCCACCTATATGCTGTTTGCCTACATCGCCGGCCATGCCACCCTGTCGGCCTACCTGCAGATTCCGCGGGTGGTGGGGGCCGGCGAGCTGGCCGTGATCTGCGGCGCTATGGTGGGGGCGGGCTTAGGCTTCCTCTGGTACAACTCCTATCCGGCCGAGGTGTTCATGGGGGATGTGGGGTCGCTCTCGCTGGGGGGCATCCTGGGCACCATCGCTGTGCTGACCAAGCAGGAGATTCTGCTGGTGATCGTGGGGGGCATCTTTGTGATCGAGGCCCTTTCTGTCATCTTTCAGGTGGGATCGTACAAGTACCGGGGCAAGCGGATCTTTCGCATGGCGCCGATTCACCACCACTTCGAGCTGAAGGGGGTGGCGGAACCGAAGATCATTGTTCGCTTCTGGATCATCACCATCATCCTGGCCCTGGTGGCCATATCAACCTTGAAGATGCGCTGAGATGGAACTGCGCGATCAGCATATCACCGTCATGGGCCTCGCCAGGACCGGCGTGGCCTGTGCCCGCTTTCTGGCCGGCCGCGGTGGGCGGGTGACCGCCACTGATCTGCGGAACGAGCAGGCTTTGGCCTGCGTGCTGCAGGAGCTGGCCGGGCTTGGGATCCGCTTTGTGCTGGGCCGTCACGACGAGACCGACTTCACCGGGGCCGACCTGGTGGTGGTCTCTCCCGGTGTGCCCCAGGAACACCCGCTGTTGGCGGCTGCGCGGGCCGCGGGCAGAGCGGTGATCAGTGAGGTGGAATTGGCGGGGCGCTGCATCACGGCTCCCTTGGTGGCGATCACCGGCACCAACGGCAAGACCACCACCACCACCCTGACCGGCGAACTGTTCAGGGCCAGCGGCTTTGCCACCTACGTGGGCGGCAATATCGGCGATCCGTTGATCGATCTGCCGACCAGCGGCGAGCAGGTTGACGTGGTGGTGGCCGAGATCAGCTCCTTCCAGCTGGAATGGATTGAGACCTTTAGGCCCAAGGTGGCGGCTTTGCTCAACCTGAGCGAGGATCACCTGGATCGCTATGCCAGCTATCAGGCCTACATCGACGCCAAGCTGCGTATCTTCGAAAACCAGGGGCCAGAGGACTACGCCGTGGTCAACCGTGACGATGAACGGGTCTGGCAGGCAGCGCAGGGACTGACCGCACGACTGTTCCCGTTCAGCCGCAAACAGTCGCTTGAAGAGGGTATCAGCTGTCTCGGCGGCGAGATCGTCTATCGATACCAGGGCCAGGAGTTGCGTTTCCCGATTGCCGGCTTCAAGCTGCAGGGTGTCCATAACCTGGAGAACATCATGGCGGCTCTGGCCTGTGGCCTGCTGCTGGGCTGCCGTCAGGCTGAAAGTCAGAGTCTGCTGGAGCGCTTTGAGTCGCTGCACCACCGGATGGAGTTTGTGCGTGAGGTGGGTGGTGTGCGCTACTACGAGGACAGTAAGGCCACCAACGTGGGCAGCGTGGCGCCGGCCCTGGAGAGTTTCGACGCCATTACCCTGATCGCCGGTGGCAAGGACAAGGGGGGCTCGTACGGGCCGCTGGCCCCGCTGGTCAAAGAGCGGGTGCGGCATCTGTTGCTGATCGGCGAGGCTGCCGAGCGGATGGAGCAGGAGTTGGGCAGCCTGACCGACACCCGGCGGGCGGCCACCCTGGAAGAGGCGGTGCGCCAGGCAGCACAGCTGACCCCGCCGGGCGGTGTGGTGCTGCTGTCACCGGCCTGTTCCAGCTTCGATATGTTCAGGGATTACGAGGAGCGGGCGCAGCGGTTCATTGCAGCGGTCAAGGAGCTCTGATGGCAGCCGACAAAGGCCGGTTCCGGCTGGCGGATTATGACCTGGTGCTGTTGCTGATGGTGGTGGCCCTGACCTCCTTCGGCATCGTGATGGTCTATTCCGCCTCGTCGGTGATGGCTGCCAAAAATTTCCACGACGGCGCCTACTTTTTGAAACGGCAAGGGCTGTTCGCCCTGGTGGGATTTGGTGTGGCGGCGGTGGCCATGCGGATCGACTACCATCACTGGCGCAAGCTGGCGGTGCCGATCCTGCTGATCAGCCTGGCGTTGCTGGTGCTGGTGCTGATTCCCGGTGTCGGCGGCAAGGTTAAAGGGGCCACACGCTGGATCCGGCTGCCCGGTTTCAACCTGCAGCCGTCCGAGTTCGCAAAGATTGCGCTGATCATGTACATGGCCTATTCGCTGGAAAAGAAGTCGGACAAGATCAGGTCGCTCTCCTACGGTTTTCTGCCCTACATGGTGGTGCTGGCGGCAATGCTGCTGTTGATCCTGAAGCAACCAGACCTTGGGGCAGCCTTGACCCTGGCGGGAGTGGCGATACTGATGCTGTTTGCGGCCGGCACACGGTTGGTCTTCATCCTGGGTACGCTGCTGATGGCGGCACCGATTGTGGCCTATCTGGTCTTCCACTCGGCCTACCGGCTGCGACGGATCAAGGCCTTTATGAACCCGGAACAGGACCCGACCGGCATCGGCTGGCAGATCATCCAGTCCAAGTACGCCTTTGGCGCCGGTGGCCTGTTCGGACAGGGGCTGGGGGAGGGCAAGCAGAAGTTGTTCTACCTGCCCGAGGCCCACACCGACTTTATCCTGTCGGTGGTGGGAGAGGAGTTGGGCTTTCTTGGCGTGTTGGTGATCATCGGCATGTTTTTCATCCTTGTGCAGCGGGCCATGCGGATCGCCATGGCGGCCCGTGATCCCTTCGGACGCTTCCTGGCGCTGGGTATCGCGGTCCTGTTCGCCATCGAGGCCAGCGTCAACATGGGGGTGGTCACCGGCCTGTTGCCCACCAAGGGGCTGGCCCTGCCGTTCTTAAGCTACGGCGGCAGTTCACTATTGATCAGTTTGCTGGCAGCGGGCATTCTGCTGAACATCTCGTCAGGCCTGAAGCTGACGCCGTTGACGGAAGGAGCTGCATCATGAGGCTGATCATTGCCGGTGGCGGTACCGGCGGCCATCTCTTTCCCGGCATCGCCGTGGCCGAAGAGTTCCTCAGCCGTGACCCGGATAATCAGGTGCTGTTTGTCGGCAGCAGCCAGGGGATCGAGGCCCGCACCATTCCGCGCCTGGGCTACCAGCTGGAACTGATCTCGGCGGCCGGCATCAAGGGCAAGGGCAGTCTGGCCAAGCTGAAAGGAGCCGTCAGGCTGCTCTACGGCTATGCCCAGTCACGCACGATCCTGCGGGATTACCGGCCCGATCTGGTGATGGGGGTCGGCGGTTACGCCTCATTGCCGATGGTGCTGGCGGCCCGCGGCCTGCAGGTGCCGCGCTTTGTACATGAGCAGAACGCCCTGCCCGGCATGTCCAACAAGTTGTTGGCCAAGGTGGCCGATCGGGTGTTCATCTCACTGGACGAGGCAGCCAAGTACTTTCCGCCTGACAAAACCGTGCTGACCGGTAACCCGTTGCGGCGGCAGATATTGGAACAGCTGGCAAACCACCAGCAGGCCAGCAGTTCGCATGAGGCCGGAGAGGGACAATCCTTCAATCTGTTTATCTTTGGCGGCAGTCAGGGGGCCCATGCCCTGAACCTGGCACTGCCTCAGGCGTTAGCGACACTGGGGGTCGAGTACCGTTCCCGGTTGCAGGTGACCCATCAGACCGGCGAAAAGGATTATGAGCCGGTCTGTGCCGCCTATCAAGAGGCCGGCATAGCTGCCGATGTGCAGCCGTTCATCGATGATATGGCCAGCCTGTACCATCGGGCCGACCTGATCGTCTGTCGGGCCGGGGCCACCACCATCGCCGAGGTGACTGCCCTGGGCAAGGCCTGCCTGTTTATACCGTTTCCCCACGCCACCGATGATCACCAGCGCAAGAATGCCGAGGCGCTGTTGAAAAAAGGAGCTTGTGAGCTGTTGCTGGAGCAGGAGATGAACGGCAATGGCCTGGCAACGGCCATCACGCGCCTGATGGATGATCCGGGAGCATTGCAGCGGATAGGAAACAACGCCGCCTGCCTGGCTCGTAGAGATGCTGCCAGAGTGATTGTTGACGAGATGTTGAACGCGCTAGGAGCGAGGTAGCCCATGTACGGAAAGATAGAGAAGATACACTTCGTCGGCATCGGCGGCATCGGCATGAGCGGCATCGCCGAGGTGCTACTGAACCTGGGCTACAAGGTGTCCGGCTCAGACCTGCGCAGTTCAGACATTACCGAGCGGTTGGCCGGCTTCGGGGCCGAGATCGGCATCGGCCACAAGGCTGAAAACCTGCAAAACGTCGATGTGGTCGTGATCTCATCGGCGGTACATGATGATAACCCGGAGGTGGTCGAGGCTCGCCGGCTGCATGTGCCGGTCATCCCGCGGGCCGAGATGCTGGCAGAACTGATGCGGATGAAGTTCGGCATCGCCATCGCCGGCACCCACGGCAAGACCACCACCACCTCCATGGCGGCCTCGATCCTGGGCCATGCCGGCATTGATCCCACCATCGTGATCGGCGGCAAGCTGAACGCCATCGGCAGCAACGCCCGACTGGGCCAGGGCAAGTTCCTGGTGGCCGAGGCCGATGAATCGGACGGTTCGTTCCTGGTGCTGTCGCCCACCATCGCAGTGGTCACCAACATCGATGCCGACCATCTCGATCACTACTCCGGCATTGAGGAGATCAAGGACACCTTTGTGGAGTTCATCAACAAGGTGCCGTTTTACGGCCTGGCGGTACTCTGTCTGGATGATCAGAACATCCGTGAGATCCTGCCGCGGGTCAAAAAACGCTATATGACCTACGGCCTCTCGGCCCAGGCCGACATCCGCGCCACCCATGTCAGGCATGACGGTTTCAACACCTCCTTTGTGGCCCACTACAAGGGATACCGGCTGGGTGAGGTGACCTTTCCGATGCCCGGCCCCCACAATGTGCTCAATGCCATGGCCTGTATTGCGGTGGCTATGGAGCTGGATGTGCCCTTTTCCGCCATCCAGGAGGGCTTTGCCAAATTCAGCGGTGTGGGGCGGCGCTTCACGGTTAAGGGGCAACCCAGGGGGATCATGGTGGTGGACGACTACGGCCATCACCCGGCCGAGATAAAGGCGACCCTGGCAGCGGCCCGGCAAGGGTGGCCGGAACGACGCATTGTGGCCGCCTTTCAGCCCCACCGCTACAGCCGTACCCACGAGCTGTTCGACGAGTTCGTGACCGCCTTTTACGATGCCGACCTGCTGGTGCTGACCGACGTCTACGCCGCCGGAGAGCAGCCGATTGAGGGCGCCACGGCCGAGCGGCTGGCCGATGAGGTGAGTCGTCACGGCCAGAAGGACGTGACCTGGATTGGTGACCGGGAGCTGATCCCCCAGCACCTGGCTAAAATCGTCAAAGAGGGCGACATTGTGATCACCCTGGGAGCAGGCAATATCTGGCAGCAGGGTGAAGCGCTCGTGAAAATTTTGGAGGCATAACTGAGCGTACGAAAGATCAGCATACGCGGCGAGTTGCTGCACAACGAGCCGATGAGTCGCCACACCTCCCTCAAGGTGGGCGGACCGGCTGACCTGTATGCCGTGCCCCAGGACATTGACGATCTGCAGACCTTGGTGCGCCGGCTTGCCGAGCAGCAGATTCCCTGGCTGGCCATCGGCCGGGGCTACAACCTGCTGGTGCGGGACGGCGGTATTCGCGGCGCGGTGATCTCACTGGAGCGGTTCAATCGGATCGAACTCGTGGCACACCGGCAGATACGGGCCGAGGCCGGCGCCGAAAATCTGGCGCTGGTCCGCTTCGGTCAGCAGTTGGGGCTGGGGGGGATTGGTTTTGTCTCCGGCATCCCCGGCACCATCGGCGGCGCCATTCGGATGAACGCCGGGGCCTACGGCGAGGGGATTCTGCAGCGCACCGTCAGCATCACGCTGCTGCGTGAGGGCATGGCGCGCGAGTTCGGCATCGACGAGCTGGCGTACGGCTATCGTCGGCTGGATCTGCAGCCGGATGACGTGATATTGGCCGCCACACTGCAGCTGGTACCCCGCGATCAGGCTGAGACTGAAGACGAGATCCGCAAGGATCTGGAGTTGCGGCGCAGCAAGCACAACGTCGGCCACCCCAGCGCAGGATCGTTTTTCAAGAACCCCGCTGGTCAGGCCGCCTGGCGACTGATAGATGCCGCCGGCCTGCGCGGAGCCTCCGAAGGTGGTGCGTTGGTGTCGCCGGTACACAGCAACTTTTTGGTCAACAGCGGCAACGCTACGGCAGGTGATTTTCTGAGGTTGTCACGGCGGATCAAGGCCGCGGTGCTTGAGCAGAGCGGCGTGGTGTTGGAGGAAGAGGTCAGGATCGTGGGGGAAGAGCCATGAAAACGAAACGGATCGGTGTGTTGATGGGCGGCCTGTCGGCCGAGCGGGAGGTGTCGCTCAAGAGCGGTATGGCCGTGCATCAGGCGCTGATAAAGCGTGGCTACGACAGCACCGCCATCGACGTGCGGCATGAGGTTGCCGAAACACTGCGCAAAGAGCGTATCGAACTGGCCTTCATCGCCCTGCACGGCCGCTACGGCGAAGACGGCTGTGTGCAGGGTTTGCTGGAGCTGATGCAGATCCCCTACACCGGCTCCGGCGTCCTGGCCAGTGCCCTGGCCATGCACAAGCTGTACAGCAAGCAGGCCTTTGCCGCGGCTGGGCTGATGATTACTCCCTATATCGCCGTGCGGCGGGGAGAGACCTTGAGCGCCGATCAGTTGCCTTTCGGGCTGCCGGCGGTGGTAAAGCCGGTGCAGGAAGGCTCGTCGGTGGGTGTGGCCATCGTCAAACAGGCGGCCGATCTGCAGGCAGCCCTGGATGACGCCTTCCGCTACGACGACCAGGTGCTGGTGGAAGCCTACGTCAAGGGTCAGGAGGTGCAGGTCGGCATCCTGAACGACCAGCCGATCGGCGCCATCGAGATCATCCCCAAGCGTGAATTTTACGACTATGAGGCCAAGTATACCGACGGTCTGGCCGAGCATGTCTTTCCGGCTCGCCTGAGCCCTGAATTGTACAACAAAGTACAGCAGCTGGGCCAGAAGGCCCATCAGGCATTGGGCTGCTCCGGCTACAGCCGGGTGGATTTTCTGGTGACCGAGACAGGTGACTGTTACCTGTTGGAGGTCAACACCCTGCCGGGCATGACCGCCCTGTCGCTCCTGCCGGAGATCGCCCAGAAGGGGGCCGGGCTCGATTTTGAGGCCCTGGTGGAGCGGATCGTTGCCACAGCCGCCTTGAAGACGGTCCAACACGCACCATGATGACCGACCTGCGGCATATCGGATCCAAGCCGAACCGCAAGGTAGCGCCTAATCGGACCAAGGTCCGCAAAGAGCCGATCGACCTGCGCAAGTACCTGTTGCCCGCCGTCCGCTACGGTAGCAGCGCCGGTCTGATCATTCTGGTGGGTGGACTGCTGGCGGCCGCCGTCAGGGGGCTGCTACAGGCAACCCCTTTCCCGGTGCAAAAGGTTGAGGTGCGCGGGGCGCAGCGGCTGAACCGTGAGGAGATTGTAGCCTTGACCGGGGTGGCGCCGGGACAGAACCTGCTGAAGCTGCACCTGAAGACTGTCGGACAACAGGTGGCCCGCAATCCGTGGGTGGCCACGGTGCGGGTACAGCGTTTCTTCCCCGGCACGGTGGCGGTCAGCATCACCGAGCGCAAACCGGTGGCGGTGGTCAATCTGGGGCTGCTGTATTACCTTGATACCACCGGTGAACCGTTTAAGCCGCTCAGCTTTGGCGATGCCCTCGATCTGCCTGTGGTGACCGGTCTGAGCGAGGAGGGGCTGGCGGCTGACCCGGCCGGCACCCGTGTGGCGCTCAAGACGGCCTGTGAACTGTTGGCAGCCCTGCAACAGCATGGCTCATTTATCCTTGCGGATGTTTCGGAGATTCATTACGATAGGGCCCACGGTTTCACCCTGTTTACTACCTCCGGCGCAGTGCCGATCAGAATCGGCACTGACGACTTCTCCGGCAAGCTGACCCGTTTCGCCCGGATTTATCAGACCCTGATGACGCAACAACCTGGGCTACACTACATTGATCTGGATTACAACGACCGGATCGTGGTCAAGAAGAGCTGACGGGCAACCGTCCGGCAAACTCCCAAGGGAGGACTGCAATGTCCGCAAAAAGAGATAACCTGATCGTCGGCCTGGACATCGGCACCACCAAGATCTGTGCCATTGTCGGCAATGTGACCGAGGACGGCATCGAGATTGTCGGTATCGGTTCCAGCCCCTCAAACGGCCTGCGTAAGGGTGTCGTGATCAATATCGAGAGCACCGTAGCCTCCATCAAGAAGGCGGTGGAGGAGGCTGAGCTGATGGCCGGCTGCGAGATCAAGTCGGTCTACGCCGGCATTGCCGGCGGCCATATCAAGGGGATCAACTCCGATGGGGTGATCGCCATCAAGAACCGCGAGGTTAATCAGGATGACGTGCGGCGGGTGATCGACGCTGCCAAGGCGATCAATATCCCGATGGATCGCGAGGTGATCCATATCCTGCCCCAGGAGTTCATCATCGATGAACAGGACGGCATTCGCGAACCGCTGGGCATGAGCGGGGTGCGCCTGGAGGCCAAGGTGCACATCGTGACCGGCGCGGTCACCAGTGCCCAGAACATCGTTAAATCCTGCAACCGGGCCGGTCTGGACGTGGCTGACATCGTGCTGGAGCAACTGGCCTCGGCCGAGGCGGTGCTGTCGCCTGATGAAAAGGAGCTGGGTGTCTGCCTGGTGGATATCGGCGGCGGCACCACCGACATCGCCCTCTTTGCCGATGGCGCCATCAAGTACACCTCGGTAATCTCCCTGGGTGGCAACCATCTGACCAATGATATCGCCGTGGGCCTGCGTACTCCGATGGCCGAGGCGGAGAAGATCAAGCGCAACCAGGGCTGTTGTCTGGCCGCCCTGGTGGGCAAGGATGAAAAGATCGAGGTGCCCAGCGTGGGCGGTCGCAAGCCGCGGGAGCTTTCACGCAACGTGCTGTGCGAGATTCTGGGCCCCCGGGTGGAGGAATTATTTACCCTGGTCAACCGCGAAATCGTCAAGTCGGGACTTGAAGATGCCATCGCTTCTGGGGTTGTAATTACCGGCGGATCCAGTATACTGGAAGGCATGCCGGAGCTGGCAGAGCAGATCTTCAATCTGCCGGTGCGGCGCGGTTCCCCCCAGAAGATCGGGGGCTTGATCGATGTGGTCAACTCACCAGCCTACGCCACGGGGGTCGGTTTGATCATCTACGGCAGTCGCAACATCGGACCACGCGAGTTTCCCGCCACCAAATCGGAAGACAGCATCTTCAGCACCACCACACGGCGCATGAAGAACTGGTTCCGGGAGTTCTTCTAGGACTCTCCGGCGGAAGGCATGCGTGCAGGCAATCAGGCAAACTATGACATGTACATACAATAAAGGGGGAGCGGATGTTCGAATTTGACGAAACCATCGAGCAAAGCGCAGTCATCAAGGTGGTTGGCGTAGGTGGTGGCGGCGGTAATGCCGTCAATACCATGGTGGCCAGCGGCATCAACAAGGTGGATTTCATCGTTGCCAATACCGATGCCCAGGCCCTGCGCTCCTCCCTGGCGCCGGTCAAGGTGCAACTGGGCGGTCAGCTGACCAAAGGGCTTGGTGCCGGCGCCAATCCCAACGTTGGTCGCGATGCCGCCCTGGAAGACCGGGAAAAACTGGCCGAGCTGCTCAAGGGCGCCGACATGATCTTCATCGCCGCCGGCATGGGCGGCGGCACCGGTACCGGTGCAGCGCCGGTGATTGCCGAGGTGGCCCGCGAAGTGGGCGCGCTGACGGTGGGCATCGTCACCAAGCCGTTCTCCCGCGAGGGCAAGCTGCGCCAGCACAAGGCCGATGAAGGGGTCCGCGCCCTGAAGGAGCATGTCGACTCCCTGATCATTATCCCCAATGATCGGTTGATCAGTATTGCTCCCCGTTCGCTGGGCATCCTGGATGCCTTCAAGCCTTCAGACGATGTGCTGCGCCAAGCGGTGCAGGGTATTTCCGATCTGATCACCACCTCCGGCTTCATCAACGTCGACTTTGCCGATGTCAAGTCGATCATGAGCGAGCGCGGTATGGCCATGATGGGTATCGGCATCTCCAATGGTGAAAATCGTGCGGTCGATGCTGCCACCAAGGCGATCTCCTCGCCGCTGCTGGAAGATATCGATGTCTCCGGCGCCCGCGGCGTACTGGTCAACATCACCGGTTCTTCAAGCATGACCATGGACGACTTTGACGCCGTCAACAAGACCATCCACGAGAAGGTCCACGAGGATGCCAATATCATCGTCGGTGTGGTGATTGATGAAACGCTGGGTGACACGATCAAGGTGACCGCCATTGTGACCGGCTTCGGTGATCGTTTTGAGATGGCTGAGCGCAACCGTGGCTTTGCCCCGCTTGGTGTGGCCGTGGCCAAGCAGCCCAACGTGATCAACATCGAGACCCCGACCTTCATCCGCGACCGCCAGAAGCCGGACAGCCCACGCCCGACCCGTCACGTTGGTTCGGTCTCCTTTGACGATGAGGATCAGTACGATATCCCCACATTCCTGCGCAGATCGGTGGACTAACCCAGCAAAACGTTTAAGGAGCGGTGTCTTGACGATGCCGCTCCTTCCTGCCCGGCTTCCTCCCCCCCCTCCTTGGATGCCGGGCCTTTTTTTATCCCGCTTCTCCGCTTCCAGAGCAGGGCGCAAGCTGCGTTGACTTTGTCGTCTTGCTATCATCCGTGATCTGAAACCGGAGTAATTGCTTCAGGTATTGCAGTCGTGGGCGTACATTACGACTAGCCACCTTTTTTCAGCTTTTCCATATAAATAATCTAAATAATTTCAAATCAGTTTCTTTTTACATTTTTTACCACCCCCTTGCATTTTCGTTACCTAGTGTTACCTATACGCTGTTATAATTATTTTAGGTAACAGAATCGGTCTATAGGTAACAGGAGGTCTGTATGGCATCGGAAAGAGTGCGACTGACAGACGCCAGGGTAAGAGAACTCACGCTTCCGGAAGGCAAAATACAGGCCGATGTATGGGATGAAGAGGTGCGTGGCTTTGGTGTGCGTGTAGGTGCAAAGAGCAAGACCTTCTTTGTCATGGGGCGCGTTAATGGGAAGCTAGTGCGGCCCAAGATCGGACGGTTTCCCAAGGTAGGCACATCAGCCGCCAGGAGCCAGGCCAGGATTATGATCGGCGAGATGGAGCTCGGCCATAACCCTACCGACAAGAAGCGGGCTGCTAGGGCAGAGCAGGCCAGTAAACACAAAGCCTCTCTTGACACCAGCGATACAGTTTTGTCTATGTTTGAAGCAATGCTTTCCACCAAAAAAGAGCTGTCACCGGTTACCGTCTCTGGTTACCGTTATAGCTTCAAGCGCCTGCAGCCCATCCATTCAATGAAGGTTGACAAGATCAGCCGGGAACAAGCTCTTTCCCTGCATCAACAGATTGAACGCGACAATGGTCCGTATGCAGCCAATCGGGCCAGCTGTCTGTTGTCGGGAATCCTCAACTACTCCAGGGCAGTAATCGGGAGGCCCACCAGCAACCCGGTAACAGTTCTTACCGATGTCAAGGCCTGGTGCGAAGAGAAGCCAAAGAAGGTAAAGCTTACCACACCACAGATCCAGCTGTTCTTGGAAGAGGTGGACAAGTTGGGCGGACAGAACGCCCCCGATCTGTATCGCTTACTGCTTTATACCGGGATGAGAAAGTCTGAAGGCATGGGGCTACGCTGGGAGGATATTGACCTCAATGCAGACACCCTGTATGTGCCAGACACCAAGAACAAGACCCCACTAACACTACCCCTGCCATCTCAGGCTAAAACGATCCTAGTAGAGCGCTGGGAGCGCTGGCACAGACCACAAGAAGGGCCGGTTTTTCCGACACACGGTAAAAAAGGTCATACAACTGTTGATTTCCACCTGGCAGCCAAAATAAAGGAGGCTATCCCCGGTTTTTCAGCACACTGGCTGCGCAAGACCTTCACCACGGTTGCCGTGGCCGCTGGCATAGATAGTATGGTGATAGACAGGCTGACAAACCACAAACCCAAGGGCGTTACCGCCAAACACTATTACGACCCAGACATTAATGACCTGCGTCCACCCATGCAGCGCATAGCCGACAAGATCAGTGAAGGCTAACTACGCCCACATACATGTAGCTCAAAGCCCCTTACTGACAAGGGGCTTTTTCTTTTATTGTCAGCCTATTACAGTATTTTCCCTTATTTTCTATTCTCTCTTCTTATAAAATAAAAAATGAAGGTCACTTGTGTCACAAGGTCACAACACACTGTTTTTTAAAACAAAATCGGTGTGACAATCAGAGTGACATTCAAAAATGAAGGTCACTGACAAACGTCACACACTGAGCGTAAAATTGCGCCACGAGATCCCGGCACAAAAAAGCGGGACACCTGGTATGGTGTCCCGCCTGTTCCTCTGTCGGTCTTTGATGCTGGCTGAATGTTAATCCCACCTACTCAATTTAAGAGAGAACCACATCGATGAGTCATACGCCAGCAGCAGATTGTTGGCGCTCAATTTTGCCCCGGAGTGAAGATAGATCGTGGCCGGCAGCCGCGAATCTGCCCTTAATTTCCCTTACCGTCGATGGATCAATACCAGCCAGATCTGAAATCTTGCTGGTACCAAGCCCCAAGCCATGTCCGAGGATCGCCAGGAACAAACGTTGAGGTGGGGTCTTCAGACCAGAAAGCGGAGTCTTGCTGGTGGCACTGTAATAAGCTTTACAGTTTCTGCAACACACTCGCCCACCATGCCAAAAACTGACAGCAGCGTGTCCGGTAGCCTCTGTTTTGCAGCTTGGACATACCGGGGCATCATGCATCTGTCTGAGCAACCACGCTTGGAGCTTGTTCCGATCAATCAAGTCGGATTGCAGGGCCTCGATGGCAGCCACTGCTATGTTTTGCATATTATCCCCCTTCTATAGGTCGCGGGCCCCCGGCTGCAAACAAGCAACCACACCACCAACCCGCAAAAACAGCCGCTATTAGTTGATGTTTCCATTTCTCCGCAATAGAAAAAAGTTGATTCATAGAGACAGCACGAGGTCTCGCGTAACCTCGCGCAGTTTGCCTCAGGAAGGACCCGCGATCACTTCAGCTTTGAGGTCTTCAAGGCATACTCAACCGCTCTTTCAAAGATTCCCCGCCAATTTTCACGAATAACCTCATTCGCCACATCTCTAAATCCAAGACGCTTTTTGATTACGGCCTTCTGCTCTAAAGCATAAAGTATCCGCAAGACAGCCTTATTACCTTTGCCGGTCCGCATGGCCAGCAAATCACCTCTGCGGCCTTGGAGGATAAACGCCTTGGCTAGGTTGCGGGGCTTCTGGCTATTCATAACCAGATCACGCTTTGTCCGCTTTACTCCATAAACAACCCCAGGGGCCCGGCCTTGTCGCGCCGTGAAGGGGATGGCAATCCGCTTGCCTTTGGCTGTCTTCACCCCACCGTACTCGTGGAGCTGCATCCATGGTGCCTTGGTATAGACTTCTGATTCCAAGTTGTCTTTGGTTGCTCCTTTAATCTTAATTCCATACGGAGTGCTTGGCTTGTACCAACCCGTGCGCAAAGTAAATTTAGCATCCAGGTCAATTAAAACACGCGCCTGGATGACCTTCGCTGTGTCAGTCAACGCCTTAGCCATAGAAAACCGCAGTTCTCTTCCGGCTCTCGCCATAGCCTCCTCAAGTTCTTTCGTGTCGACCTTGATCTCAAACATAATGAATCCCTCCCTCTGTTATCTCAGGACCGATCAGCACCGCCAGCCCATCGGCTATAGCGGCACTGATATGAGCCTCGACCTCATTAGCTTCAAGAGTTGCCAGCCGGCTAACCACCTCCGACAGATCAGCACCGTTGAAGTCGATCCTGGTACGGATATGTACAGTGAACACTCCCGACTCATCGTTATCGCCAAAACCGGTAATACCTCCCGACTCAACAACCACATGCACGTCAGCATTCATTTTACCCTTTAGTCCCATTTTAATATCCTTTCTCTGGCAGCCTGCCATTGTTCTTAAATTCATAATCAACTTAGCCTAGAGGGGAGAGGGGTGCTACCAACACACCGAACAAACCTTAAGGCGCCTTTCACTCATTCGAAGAGCTTTTCCAGCTTCCTGGTAAGCGAGCCCAAGTCATAACCGGCAGACCCGGACAATACGCAAACCATTTGAAGCAGATCATCAACGAGCATCTGCGGGCTAATTTTTACTTTTGACCGGATAACCAGAATTGATTTGCCGGTGGGGCCTATCAGCTCACAGGTGTCATTTATTAACCCCAGGCTCGTATTCAGCCTAACCGACCAACCATTTACCCCTCTCAAGGTTTTAGTGGTCACCTCGTCGTAAACATTCATCCGCTTACCCTCCCCCATTAAGATGGTCTCGAACATAACGGCTCGTGATCTTGGCGGCCTCCTGCTCGGCTTGTTCCCGAGACAATCCTCCGTCATGCTGCATAATGGCAGCACGTTCCTCAAACAGTTCCCGTAGCGTCTCCTGGACGGTTTGTCCTCCGGCCCAATAGCGATACTTGGGTGGGCAGTTAAAAGGGATTACCAGCCGCCCTCGTTGATCTAGGTACGGCAATGAAGTCGGATCGAACGGGATAGAATCAACCGCCTTGGCGATACCGACAGCAAGCAGCTTGCCCGCCTTATCGTCTGCCAGGTCAAGCACCGTCCCGGCAACAATGGTGCGACTGCCTGAAGCGGTCTTGGCTTCAAAGTCTTTGAGGAATTCAATCTTCATCAGAAACCCACCTCTGTTTCATCAAAGACCAGATCATCAAGCTCAACCGGTGCTTTAACGTCAAACGGCACACCCTCGTCACGCTTTGAGAAGGTACACTTCACCCTGCCCTTATTGGTCCGACAGTCCTCAATGGTGTAGGTGATCCCCATATCCTCCAGCGGAATCCGCAACCGCTCCAGGTAGGCCCTGAAGGATCGAGGCGACCTTGGGAAGCTGCGGTCCTTGTCAAGGTTCTTCAAGGCGGCTTCCTTGCCCTCTGTAAGCACCTCTCGCAGCGCCGTAAGTATTTCGGCAAAGGTACCCTCAAGGGTGCCTTTGCCAGACTTGGCCTCCATGGACTGCACAATCGCAGCAAAGAAGCTGTTGTTCTCAAGCAGGTCGGCAGTGGCCATACTGGCATTGCCGGTATAGTCCTGCAGAAACTGACTACCCTTGCTGCCCATTGCCTCGGCAATGGCATAGCCCCAGGTGGCAAAATCGGCCATACGGGGCAACTCATGCAGCCGGTCCTCAACCTCAGGATGAATGACCAAGGCCTTGGCCAGCAGATCAAATATCCCTCCCAAGATCGAAGGCAGCGCCGTTTCAAACTCCCTCCAGATTGCCTTTTTGGTTCGGCGCTCATGAGCCGGTATCCGTTCAAGTACGATCCTTACCGTTCGCTCATGCAGGTCGGGCCGGTCAGAAACAGAGGTTATTGCCGAATAGGTGATCACCCCCGGCACCTTCACCGCCATCATTTCAGAGTCAGTATGCAGCACCCGCTTTTCGAGCACGCCACCGGTAATGGCAGCACACAGCAGGTCGGCAATCTCGCCAGTGAATGATGACTGGTTATCGAGTGCTGTCATATGATTGCGGGAAAGCAAGAGCGGCAGGTCATCAACCTTCCGCGGCATCAGGGAGAGCATCAGGCTTGAGGGGTCAACGATCTGCTTAATGATGGATTGCGTGAAAGACTTGCCTGAGCCCTGCGGCCCACTTACAGCAAGAGCAGGATGATCTATCCGAGGGATAAAACAGGTGGCCACTGTCACCAGCACAAACAGCCGGTTTTCTTCCGGCACTCGGATAAAATCAAACAACCGCCAGGGATCACCGCCCGGAGATGGATCAGGCTGCGGCTGTTGGTGACTGAACCGTTTAAACATTACCGGAGCAGGAATCACATTCCACGCCCCTGGCTTAACTTCAATCACCCTGCCATTCAACAGGTCGTAATATATACGGCCTGCCTTCTCGCCCACCCGGTTAAACAGCTCTAACGGTATGCCATCTCTCCTACACTTGGCGCTGTAATAGGTGATAGTATTGGTAGCCGCATCCTTGGCCAGGGGCTTGCCAGCAGTGCCCCAATACAGATAGGTCAATTCCTCGATCAGCTCACGGCTCTTGACATCAAGCGGATACAGCCGGTCATTGTGCAGAATATGGCTGGTCCCCGACTCATCAAGGTATAGAGGAAACCCTTCCAGCAACGGGATCAATCGCTCAGCACCGCGCCCGGGGATAGACTCATCCGGTGAATCAACAGAGGCAACGTCACGGCTTTTCTTGCGGCGTTGAGACACCACCTCTGCAGAGGGTGGCCCTGGTTCCCATGGCACCGCATCGGCAGCCAGGGCAAAGAATCGATCCTTGTCGTTGCCTTTGGCCTCAACCCAGTCCAGCACATCACCCTTGTCCGGCAGATCAGGCAGGCGCAAGATACTGACGCTGGCAGCGGCCTCATATAACCCTTTTGCCACCGTTGCCAGGTAAGCATCACCAGCCTTGTCGTGATCGGGCAGGATGATGACATGCCGGTCCTTAAAGTGCGGGGTAAAGGCGGCCTTCCACTTTGATTCAGCTCCGGTATCAAGACAGGTTGCAGCCAGCCCCCAGGAGGCCAGCAGATCAGCCTTCGCCTCACCCTCAACAAAGTAGACCGTCTCTGCCTTCAGCACCTCATGCAGCCGGTACGGATGGTGCTCGCCCTGGTGCCCACGCTGCTTATTACCTCGCTTGTCCCAGGATGAAAAAAAGAACTCCTTGGAGCGCTTGCCATCCCTGGCTGGCTCCCATCGTTCTTTCACATACGACCGCTTACCCTTGGCATCTGTATAAGTGAAGGTTGCAACCTTGCGGGTCTTGATTACTGGTTTGTCGGTTTTTTCGGCAGGCTTTGACGGGCACATTTTCGCGCCGGTTGTAATGATCCCGGCGCGGCCTTCCAGGCGCTCCAGGGCGGCCTTGAAATCACACCCCCATACCTGCATCACCAGCCCTATGAAATCACCCTTGGCACCACAGGCCTTACAGTTGTGCAGGCCGGTAGAAAGCTGGATCGACAACGAAGGCGTCTCTTCGGTGTGGTACACGCAGCGCACTAGGGCCTGATCCTTGCCAACAGCGGTCAGTTCAGGGAAGAGCTCACGCACCACTGCGGCTATGCCGGAAGGCCCCAGGCGGTCAAGCATGGCGCCCTTGCGGTTGCTCATGCCCTGTCTTTCCATCCCGTCTCAATCGTAGCCGCAATACCTTCAACCTTTCCGGCCAACTCCTGAAGGGTAAAGAAGATGCCGCAGCCGACATCATCAGGCATGCGTATGGTCTCGCTGCAGCAGATCAGGTGCCGGAACATGGTGATTTGTTTCCTTACTTCATCAAGCCTGTCTATGACGTCGGTTTTCATGGTTTGTGGCATAGGGGTAGCCTCTCCAAAAATTTTGTTTCCCCGCTTAGCGGCGCCTGGAGATTGGGCCGGGGTCTCGCGGGGAATTGCCCCTGGTGCGCCATCGTCATGCCTTAATTTACAATGCACACCTATGGCCCACCTATCTCGGCATGCATTGTTGAGGGCGGTTGACTCACCGGCCAAAGGGTGCGGTGTCACCCTGTCCGCCCGCACTGAAGGCCATTTTTAAGGAAAGTACTTGTCCTTGATCTCGGTTGACTTCTGGGCCAAGTCCAGGTCCGAAACCTTCAAAAACTTGTCTTCAAAGAACTCCCCGATAAACCCTCCGCCGCCGCTGCTTTTGTGGGCAACGTAGGCGAGGCCGATTTTTTCAATTTGTTTCACATCAACGGTCTTCAAAATCTGATCACGCACCAACCTGAACAGCTCGGCCTCTTTCTCCCTGATCATGGCGCGTTGCCTTTGAAGGCTGTTATCTACCTCACGTATATCCGCCTCAATGGTGTCGACTGCCATTTCATGATCTTTAAGCTCGCCGTTGGACCGGTGGTAGGCCTCGCGTTTCTTATCCAGTTCAACCTGGCTCAATTTGCCCTTTGCATGCAGCGCGATCGCCTCCCGGTATTCAGATTCAAGCGGGGTGATATCGGGCGAGGCGGTTAAGGCCGCCAACCTGCCTTTAAGCCCGGTCAAATCCTTTTCAAGACTGGAAAGCCCTGCCTGCAATTCCTTCAGCTCTTTTTTCTCTTTTTCCATCGTCAAAATCCTTTCTGTGTCTGATTATCGATAATTTATGGCTTTGCGCTAATCGGCGGCGGGTTGAGCATCAAATCACTATTTGGTCGCAGTAGTTGGCGCGGGTGATAATTTCATCGTCGCTCGGCACTTCATCGGCATCACAGCCCATGCCGCCATATTCATTGGACAGCAGCATGTAATCACGGGCGCACAGGGCTGGGTTGTCGCTCCAGGCGGTCACGCCGGTGCGGGGGTCGTACACCTTGCGTCCGCGAATCACCCCCTTGATTGACGGTAGCCCGCGCGGGAAGGCTGTTTCGTTGTAGGTAAGCTGGGCATAAATGTATGCGCAGCCTTTCAATATGTGGTTTGACGTCCATATCCCCCCGGATGCCGTCGCCATCGAGGCACATGCCGTAGTCTGTGTTCCGTCGAATAGCTCATATTTGACATACTTGCCGAAGATGGCATCGGTGATCAGTTTGTCATCCAGCCAGATCTGCTCAAAGGCATCTATCGGGTGGCCACAAAAGATGCCGATCACGTGCAGTTTCTCGTTTTTACTGCCGCTGGTGCAGATATACGCCAGCTGGATACCCACCCTGGCGCGGCCATAGATAAGGCGGCGGGAGGTGATGCCACTGTTGGTGGTCACCTCGCGGTCGCGGCGCATATCGGGCACCAGCCAGTGTTTGACGGTACGCCAGTCATTACCAAGAGAGTCGGCCAGTCGCCAGGGCTGGAATGAAACAGTGTCACCCCATCCCTCTAAGCCTAGTGCATGACCTATCGGGTCTGCGCCAAATGAAAGAACTTTTCCGCATCCCATCAACGCACCCCCGCTAGAGCCGGTGAATTGATATAGGTGTGACTTTTTGCACCCCCGGATCGGGCCTCATAGTCATTAATGGTCCGAGAAACACCATTAACAATCACATCATGCAGAACCTCTTGAAGAGGCGTATTGAAGCGTGCTGATATAAAAACAAGCTGATTGAGAGAACCCGGGTACAGCGAAACCGAAACTGATAGTTGTTCTGGCATGCGTAAGCTCTCCTTTCTGGTTAAACCGCCTGTTGGCGGTTGCTGGTAATGAAGTTCTGAACATCCTCCAGCAGAAACCGGCGGGCCTTGCCGATCTTCACTGAAGGCAGCTGCCCCAAACCGGCAAGCTGGTAAACAGAACATTCGCTGAGCTGCAGCAGGTGAGCAGCTTCACGTACTGTCATGAGGCCTCCCTGGCGGCTGATCTCGTTTGGTGGCCGTACCGGCCTTGGTGCGTGGGTGCGGGTTGCTGACATATGATTGCCTCCTTTTTGTTAAACCACTCGTTGACTACTTAATTTTATGTAGTCATACTACTCAAAAATAAGTAGGCGTCAACCTAATTTTAAGTAGGTGCTATAAACAAATGAGCCCAAAAGGAAGAGGTAACAAAACAACACCGCCTAACGTTGTGGAATTGTTGAGGGAAGAGGTGGACAGGACCAGCCAGGCTGCCACGTCAAGAGCTACAGGTTTAACCCTGCAGACAGTTCAGCGGTATATTAAAGGAATAGGAGAGCCGACCACCGCAACCCTTCAGAAGCTTGCTGATTATTTTGGGGTAAGTGTGGCGTGGCTAAGGGGTGAAAGATACAAGGGGCCTTGTACTGATGCTGAAGCCCAAACGCTTATACAAGTATCTGAAGACCTTTTGAAAATTCACACAATAATCCCAGCAGAACTCAAAAGAACAATTCAAGTATTAATGCTTGAGCAGATAGATGAGATTGCAGATTTCATTTATATAAGAACGGCTGATATCGATAAAGGTGCTGAAGATAAGCTGGTTTCGCTGTCCTCAGAAATGCAAAATATTGCTATGCCAACGAATGTTCCAAGCGCAAAAGATGACACTTGACCAGGAAGACATTAAAGCCATTGCCGATGAGGTGGTGAAACGGTTATTGCCGTATCTGGCTGGGAGGACGACTTACGCGCCGACGGATGGCGATATTCGCTATGTCAGCCCGGGTAACTCTCCTCCAGGGGTGCGCGAGACGTCAAGACAATGGGCCGATCGCGTACTCAGGGAATTGGAGGCCAAGAGAGAAGAACAAGAACGCCTTGATTCTGAAATCAGGGCAGCCAGTGCAAAAATGCCTCCCGATCTGCGACCTCATCCCGATCAGTACAAATCAGCTAGCCGCAAAAAGCAGGTTTTGAAGATGGTGCAGGACCCTACCCGCTGGGCAGATATACCGGGGTTGTCCCGACAGTGGGTGAAAGGGAAGGGGAGGAAGCGGTAGCTAGCCGATCGCTTCAACGTCCTGGACAGAGAACCGGCAGCTTGAACGGAGCCGGCGCTGAAGGTTTCACTTCAACGGATCCGACGGAGAGCCGATCGCTTCAACGTCCTGGACAGAGAACCGGCAGCTTGAACGGATCCGACGTTGAAGGTTTCACTTCAACGGATCCGACGGAGAACCGATCGCTTCAATGTCCTGGACAGAGAACCGGCAGCTTGAACGGAGCCGGCGCTGAAGGTTTCACTTCAACGGATCCGACGTTGAAGGTTTCACTTCAACGGATCCGACGTTGAAGGTTTCACTTCAACGGATCCGACGGAGAACCGATCGCTTCAATGTCCTGGACAGAGAACCGGCAGCTTGAACG
>Ga0302250_1000289_pt1 | contig 56220 bp, 47 predicted proteins | sample AAG_RA_Asp_MG_FD_193536 | JGI IMG/M metagenome (GOLD analysis project Ga0302250, IMG submission 193536) | Enriched activated sludge microbial communities from anaerobic digester in WTTP, New Holstein, Wisconsin, United States - AAG_RA_Asp | ecosystem: Engineered > Bioreactor > Anaerobic >...
AAATAACCGTAGACTTGTTCACGAACTGCCATAATGAAACCATCCTTTTGTAGTGTTAGGGTTCCTCTCGTCCTACCTAAAATTCCTGCCTCTCTTTGGTACCAATGAAACGCGTACCCTTCTAAAGCAAAGAATGTGCCATCTGATAAATATCGTTAATTCAGTATGTTGTGTTTTGGTGGCCGGTGCTGATCCGCCGAAATGCCCCATTGGTGGCGTTGAGAGAAGATGTTGAGGCGGTATTTGGGCGATGAACATCCCAAAAACGACCGAAAATAACCAGTGTGGCGAGTTCCGGGTTAAAATGAAACAGTTAAAAAAAGAACCGAGTCAAAATGTCCCATTTGGTGTTTTTGGCTCGTGTGGCTCTGGCAGGTGAGGGGAAACATTCGGCTCGCTCGATAAGAGGCCTGATCAGCACAAAGGCCGAGGGGGCGGCAAAGCAGTCCGCGGCACCTGGAGGCTTTTCCTGGGCCTTGTCAACGAATCTCTTTGCTTTTATTGCGATTTCTGGTCTACTTTTTAGGACATGGTTGCTGGCGGACCTCGCTGCGGTTGAAAGGACATGCCGCACGGGACAACCGGCCAGCGAACGGGAATACTTGCTGTGGAGCACGGTTGTGGAGCAGAAAAAAAAATACGAGGTGTCCATCCTGCTGCCTGCCTACAATGAAGCAGGCGTCATCGGCGACACCATTGAACGGATTCGCGCCCTGTACCCTGAATACGAAATCTTGGTGGTGGACGACGGCTCAACCGACAGTACCCTGCAGGAGGCCATGGCGGCTGGGGCTCATGTGTGGCCTCATCCCTACAATATCGGCAACGGCGCGGCCATCAAGACCGGCCTCCGCTGTGCCCAGGGCGAGTGGGTGGTGATGATGGATGCCGATGGTCAACATCGGCCGGAGGACATTGCCCGTCTGCTGGAATATAAAGACCGTTTCGACATGGTGGTCGGCGCGCGGACCAGGCAGTCGGAAACCAAGGCCCATCGCGACCTGGCCAATTGGGTGTACAACAGATTTGCTTCTTATGTTACCAAGTTCAAGATCGAAGATTTGACCTCGGGTTTTCGCCTGGTGCGCCTTTCCGTAGTTAAACAGTTCATCTATCTGTTGCCCAACACCTTCTCCTATCCCTCCACCCTGACTTTGGGCTACCTCCGCAGCGGCCGCAGCGTCAAATACATCCCCATTCAGACCAAAGCGCGGACAGGCAAGAGCAAAATCAAACTGCTCCGGGACGGCACCCGTTTTTTCCTCATCATCACCAAGATCGCCACCCTTTTTTCACCATTTCGGGTGTTCCTGCCGATCAGCCTTGGTTTCTTTGCCACCGGGCTCTGCTACTATGGCTATACCTTTTTTGCCCATGGCCGCTTTACCAACATGTCGGCCCTGCTGTTCAACAGCGCCATTATCATCTTCATGATCGGCTTGGTGGCTGAGCAGATCAATCAGATGCGGTATGATCGAATTGAATAGGGTGATGAAGCCAAAACTACTCGTTGTCACTTCTACCTTCCCCCGCTGGCAAAATGATACCGACCCACCGTTTGTCTATGAATTGTCAAGACGGCTGGCCGAGACATTTGATGTCACTGTGCATACACCGCATTACCCTGGTGCCTTGAGAGAGGAGCGGATATGCGGAATGCACATCCACCGTTTTCGCTATTTTTTCGCCTCATGCGAACGGTTAGCCGGTGGGCAAGGAATCGTTCCAAAATTACGACGGAACAAACTGTATCACCTGCTTCTTCCTTTTTTTCTTGTCGCCCAGTTTTTTTCACTGCTTCTGCTTGTCGCAAAGATCCGGCCTGACGTAATTCACGCCCATTGGTTGGTCCCGCAGGGCTTTTGGGCAGTGGTAATTAAAAAGCTTTTCAAGGTTCCGGTTATCATAACGGCGCACGGTGCCGATGTGTTTGGCTTGCGAACGCCTGCGGTTATAGCTGCCAAAAAATGGATAGTGAACAATGCCGACAGGGTAATAACGGTCAGTTCAGCGCTGGCACGAATACTTTGTGCCGATACCCAGAGTCATCAAAAACCGGACATTATCCCCATGGGAGTGGATGCGTCGCTCTTTTCCCCGAATAAAAAGAATGAAGCCATCAGGGAACGGTATGGCATTCATGGTCCGTTTCTGCTCTTTGTTGGCCGTCTGACCGAGAAAAAGGGGGTACGCTACCTGATTGATGCCATGCCTAAGGTCATCAATGATTTTCCGGACGCCAAGTTACTGATAGTCGGTCATGGAGAGTTGGAGCATGAATTGCGAAATCAGGTAAGGCGCCGTGGCCTTGAAGAAGTCGTACTGTTTGCTGGGGGCGTCTCAAATACACAACTTCCCGCCTACTACGCAACCGCCGATATTTTTGTCGGCCCATCCGTGCAGGTCAAAGGCGGCGACACCGAAGGGTTTGGGCTGACCTTTGTCGAAGCGATAATGAGCGGTTGTCTGGTGATTGGTACGAGAGTCGGAGGGATTGAGGATATTATTGAAGATGGGCAGACCGGTTTGCTTGCACCGCCGGGTGACGCAATTCTATTAGCTGAAACAATCTTATATTTGATTGAAAAATCGGACAAGTATAGGGAGAATATGGCGCAGACAAGACAACAAATTGCCGCTACGTATGATTGGAGTATTATAGCAGGAAAATACGGGAGGATGCATTTTTCGTGTTTGAAAAAAACGTCAACGCACATTTAATCGCTTGTAATCGTGAGTAATTTTTCAATGTCTACCGCTGAATCTTGCCACCCTGAAACAGGCTTAAACAAAGGCCGATCATTAAGGAGTGAATTAATTTTTGCGACAAAGTCATCAACATCCTCTGGCTTGGTCAACCATCCCGGATGATTTCTTAACACCCAGGCCGTTCCTGGTAAATCTGTTGCGATGACAGGTACACCACATGCTAGTGCCTCATAAATTTTTACGGGGTAGCTGTAATTGCCAAAGGCTCCCGATTTATTAGGGGCAAGCATAAGATCCAGGGAATTGATCACAACAGGAACTTCTTCTGCTGGCAGATAGCCAAGCCAGTGCACATGAGAGGGCAGCCTAATATTTTTTGATAACCGCCCGGAAACGACTAACTCTACATCTGATATTCCTTTCTTTAACTTTTCAAAAATAGAAAAAAGGATTTCAATTCCTCTACTTGGGTGTAACGAGCCAGAGTAGCCCAAGAGAGTTTTGTCAGGAGGCAATCCCAGTTGTTTTCTGCAGGCTGATTTTGAACGGGGAAAAAACACAGGGTCTGCCGACATCTCAATGACTTCCACCGGTCGACCGCCTGTGGATCTGCTCATAAAATCGGCGAGTTGTGGCCCGGCAGCCGTGACAACATTTGCCCTGGCCAACGAGTGGCGCCATGAAAGATGTAAAGGCTTTAACCAGGGAATATAACTTTCATAGTTGTCGTAGGCGTCGATCAGCGATTGAGCACCGACTTTTCTTGCGATGCGTTCAGCTAAAATTCCGTACCAAATGTCGGAAAAGCCTATGACCCAATCTGGTTTCAATTCTGCGGCAAGTCGAGCCGCTTTTCGTAAATAAGGCCAAGGCCCCAATGGCAAAACGGAAACAGAGTGCCAATGTAGATTGCCTTCACGACGATACGCAGGAGACTCGTTTTGGTGGCTTAAGAGGAACAGGTGTACTTCATGGCCGCGTTTTTCCAAAAGACTGGGGAGGTAGTAGAAACGGCCATATGGGTGGGTGAAAAGGTCGCGGCCTTGAGGGCGGCGCTTGCATAAGGCGAAAAGTCTCACGCTATCAGCCTATCCCGTGAAATATCGTTCAAGACGCATTTGCCATCGCCTCAAACAAGTATTTTTTGTAAGGCTCGGCATGTGCATCAAAATCGAAACTTTTGGCTGCTTGAAAGCAGCCTTGCCTGTAACGCGCGTGCCCCTGGCGCAATGTATCGATTGCTGCACAAATTTTTGCCGGCGAGTGCTCTTGCAACAAGATGCCGGCATCGAACTTTCGGATTGGGCTCAGGCCGACTATATCCGAGCCGATGGTGGGGACACCTGCTGCCATGTACGCATACATTTTGCCCGAAGGTGATGATTGATAATTGAAATTTCTTTTTAACTGGTTGAAATCGTAAAAGCAGAAGCCGGCATCAAACCGGCTCAGATACGGAATCAGTCTGTCCTGCGGCGTATATGAGTCATCAATCAGCAACCGCTTGCTACCCAGTAGACTCCCATAGCTCACTTCAATGTTATGCCGGACATTGTCGCTCAAATTCCCTTTGAGGGTAAGCACTACTCTTTCCATGGCAGCAACTGCATCGATGCAAATATATAGGCCATGACTGGGGATCAGATTCCCCAACAGCACCACATTGAATATCCCGTCAGGATTCTGAGGCTTACACCCCGGAGAGCCTACGCTCATACGCGGCGAATTCGGCAAAATGAAGACATTGTCGGGTTTTCTAGCCGGAAACAGATAATCTAGCCTCTCTTGCGTCTGGATCGCGACCGAAGCGACCCGCCCCCAGTCAAGCCGATTGAAAAGAGCGCTTCGAGAAATTTCGAGGGACAGAAAATGTGCCTTTGGAGCGCATTCCAACGCAGCGGCCAACCCGAGATTATCAACGCCAATCAAGACATTGGCCCCTTCTCTCCTGATAGAATAACGCATCATCGCCTTTTTATACGCGCCATAGAGACCCAATGCAGCCAATAAAGCAAACATCATATATGGCAAGTGCTTTATCTTGAACACCACTGGATCGAGGCTGCTGTTGTTGTATTTTCCATTATCGAAACAGGTAACGACAACCTCACAGTCTTTTCCAAGCACCTCGACCAAGTTGAGCAGCGTGGGAGAGTACGCAGCCCATTCAGAAGGAAAAAGGATGTGAATCTTGTGTCTCATTTGCTGGCGATGAAGCAGGCGTTCCAGCTTGTAAGGCCGGGTGAGCTATCCCCAAGCCAGTTTACCAGCGCCAAGCGTCTCAGGCCTGCCCCTTCCAGAAACATATCCACTTCAGGCGTGAAGAGGTAACGCATGGCATGGACCTCACGAATGCGCTCCATGCTCAGTGGCCCCTCCACGATAATTTCGTAATGCACGTCCACCCGGTTCTCGTTGGGGCGATGATCCGGTTCGGCGATGCGGGTCACTGTGACGCCGTCTCCCAGTAAGCGACGTATTCTCGGACTTGGAGGATCGGTCAGCACACCGGGGCCATACCAGCAGTCGAAAATGAACAGGCCGCCAGGGCGAAGGTGGGCGGCGGCCGTGGCCATGGCAGCTTGTAAATCGGCGTTGCCGGTCTGATAGCTCATAACGTGGAAGAGGGCCAGAACTACGTCGAACGCTTTGCCCGCTCGGAAATTCCGAAGGTCACCCACCGCGAACTCCAGAACGCTGTCCCCGAGAATGCTGACCCGATCGCGAGCCCGTTGCACCATTGCCTCACTCCGATCCACGCCCGTGATCCGGTAGCCATGACCAGCGAGACACACTGCATGCCCCCCTGTGCCGCTGCCAAGCTCGAGCACCTCCTGCGCTCCGGGCGCATGGTGTTGGATCAGGTCGTGTACATAGGCCGCCTCCCCCACGTAGTCTTTGTCCCGGTAGAGCAGGTCGTAATAAGCGGCATAGGTATTGAAAATGGGAGTTTTCTGGTCAGTCATGCAGCATCTCCTCAATGGCTTCCGCAACCCGAGTCTGCTGATCCGGCGTTAGTGCCAACCCGCTGGGCAGGTAGAACCCTCGCCGCGCCAGGCGCTCGGCCACCGGATAGCGCTCGCCTTGGAACAAGCCCATCCGTTGCAACACAGGCTGTTCATGCATTGGCCAAAAGAACGGGCGGCAGCCCACCCCTTTAGCGGCCAGGCGGCGCATGGCTTCCACGGCGTCCATATTTAGGGCATCGTCCAGCACCAAGCCATAGACCCAATAAATATTCTCGGCGTACTCCGTGTGCGGTAAAGGCCGCTGTACCCCCTCCGCGTTTTGTAAAAGATTGTTGTAGCGGGAACCCATAGCGCGTTTGCGCCCGACAAACTCGTCCATTCGCTCCAATTGGGCGAGCCCCAGGGCGGCCTGCATGTTCGTCATTCGCAGGTTCCAGCCTAGGCGCTCATGCACAAACCGTCGGCCGGACTGGAAACATAGGTTGCGCAGACTTTGGCAATCCTCGGCAAGGCGGTCAACGTCTGTGACGATCATTCCGCCTTCCCCTGTGGTGATGTGCTTGTTTGGGTAGAAGCTGAAGGTGCTAATGTCGCCGAAGCTACCGCAGGGACGGCCTTTGTAAGTCTGCCCGTGCATTTGCGCGGAATCTTCCAGCACTTTTAGTCCATATTTGTGCGCGATATCGATAACCACGTCCATATCGGTCGGTAATCCGTAGATATGCACCGCCATGATGGCCTTGGTTCGAGATGTTATTTTGGCCTCTATTTGGTTAACGTCCATGTTCCACGTCAAAGGGTCACTGTCCACCAAAACGGGTTTGGCACCAACGCGCATAAGTTGGCCGATACAGGATATGATCGTAAAAGTCGGCATGAGGACCTCATCACCAGGACCAATGCCTAGGGCCTCGATGGCCGCATCAAGCGCGGCGGTGCCATTGGTTACGGCTATGGCATGCCGACGACCGACGAGATCGGCAAACTTCTCCTCGAATTTCTTGACGAAAGGGCCTTCTGAGGAAATCCAGCCACTTTCAATGCACTCCAGGAGATATGCACGCTCGTTTCCATCGAGCACAGGGGCGTTAACAGGTATGAAGTTCATCGTTTGATTTCTAGAATGAAGTGACAGTAAATGTTGCTTCCCAATGCCGCCTTGTTTCTGATTACAAGCAATTCATAGCTCATGCCAACTGTTCGATAAGATGAATAATTTCTGTCGCAATCCGCGAAGGCCATGGTGGTAGATCGTTTTCTTGTTGCTCATTGTTTCACTTTCGACTGACCCGTGGCAATGCCTTCAAACCTTGTCTTGTCATCGTCCCCCGCATATGGTCCTTGCTTCACCTCAACAATCTCTGTTGGCTCGAGCATTTCAAAGCCGTGGCCGCCATAGGCAAGAAGGATAACATCTCCTGTTACCAGGATCGTACTTTCAAGATATTCTTTATGCTCTGAATAAAAATCAACCCGCAGTCGGCCTGAACGAACGAAGAGCACCTCATTGGTGAAGTGTACCTCGCGTCGAACCGGATTGTGAACATGCGGGGGAATCACATGCCCCATAGGGCGGTTCATGTAACCGACCTGTTGCGAATAACTTCCAGGGGTAAAGAATTCGATACCCTCTTTGCGGAAACCGGCTCGGATAATGAGTGCAAGTTCCTGGCCTTCATGGTTGATGCGTTCTATCACAGGTAATTTTCCCTAAGGACCCAGTTGTGGACTTCAGGATCGGATTTGAAAAGACGTTTGTGGTAGGCGTATCCCATCATTCGCCCCGTGCCTAACTCGTTCAGTGCACGCCGAGCATCGGCATCTTGCAGGTGATATCCTGTTGCCAATTGATAGGCACGCCGTGCTAATTGATAATAAACGGTATTTTTGAAACTACTTTTTTTACCATTTAGATATTTGTCACGCAGATCTGTGTAGGAATCGGAAATGCCCTGATTGAAACCTCTTTGGCGAAAGTATTCAAAGGTCATCCGTTCCGGTGGCACCTTGTGAAAAATTGAAGCCCCTGGATGAAAGAGACATTTGAGGTGATTATTCATGACATATCGGGAAACAGCCGTTTCGCCATCCCCTCGAAAACGAATGAGTTCTTTGGGCATACCGTCGGGGTTAAATCCACCCGCCTCCAGGAGCACGGATTTGCGGATGGCGAAGTTGCACCCCCACACAAATAGCGGATCGTGGGGGCCAATACCCCCCGAGAATTCCACAATACTCAACGGCGGTAAGGCGCGCCCGCCGAAGCGCGTCGGCCTTTCCCACAATGTACTCAGCCAACGCGGCGGAGGTCCCATAAACAAGGGAAAGTTGTTGCCGCCAACCATTGCCACCTCAGGGGAGTCGAAGGCTTCCTGGATCGATGCCAGCCAGCTGGGCAAGGCCTCGATGTCGTCATCAGCGAAGACCAGGATATCACCTTTTGCCTCCCTTAGCCCGCGATGGCGTCCCACGTGCAGGCCGGGCTCGGGCGCGATGAAATAACGTAATTTTGGCAAGTTGGAAGTATAGGCGTGGCATACCTCGGCGGTTCTGTCCAGCGAGCCGTTGTCGATGACCAACACCTCGAAGGCTGAGGAATCCAAAATTTGATTGGTTAGGGAGTCCAAGGTTGGCGCCAAGAGATCCGCCCGGTCACGGGTGGGAATGACGACGCTGATCAAGGTTCCCCACATATCCGTCCCCACCACATATTTGGTTGGGAATCCTTGTGGTTCACAAGGGGCATCACATCCTCATGGACCACTCTTTTCACTCCTTCAGCCCAGCCATAGTCGTGGAAGATCACGGTGGCGCCGGGCTTGAGAAAACCCTTGTAGGTCTCCCAATCCGCCTTCACCCCCGCATAGGAATGATCTCCATCGATGAACAGGATATCCAGTCGCGGTGCAACCTCCCGCACGGAATGGACGACCTCCGTGCTGAAACCTCTTATCGGGACGATGAAGTCCCGATAGCGGCGGGTGTTGTCCTGAAAGGCTTGCCAAGTGTCCCGCTTGCCCTCGGTCATCGCGTCATTGTCCCAAGTGTCGATGCAAACGACCTTGCCAACCCCCGCAGCCAAGACGGCCGCGCCAAAGCAACAGGCGGAGGCCCCAATGTAGGATCCAATCTCGGCTATGATCCCGCTACCACCGGCGAGCCGGAAGAGCACCATGCGCTCCTGGCAGGTCAGATGGGAAGGGATCGCGAAGGATTTCGCGAAACCGGGTCGGACGATGGCTTGTCCCAGGACGGCGGCCTGACAGAGCACTTTCGCCTTCCACCGCTTCGCAGTGTTTATGAATCTATTGGCTGAATAGGGCATCGCTATCCCTTAGTGAGGGTGGCGACGATGATCCCGGAACGTTGGACCCGCACCTCCCAATGGCAGCAGAATGCCACGGTATCCAGGATTGAGTCGAGCCGTGATAACATTTTTTGGAAAAACGAAGGCCGATTGGCATGGAATTCGGCCCTGGATAGAACTTCGAGGCACGCCACGCCGTAGCGAGAGGCTCCTCGGCAGGGCGGTTTCATAATCGCTTGCCAAAGATAACGGCGTTCAAGCACATGCCGTATCTCTCCGAGTCTTTTGTTAGGCTGGCATTGCTGAGTTGTCGGAGTTGCAAAGGTGCAACCAGTAATCTCAAGGTTCATTGATATTTCTTAAGTCAACGCTGACTAGATAGTCTTTAAGGATATTGAACGTACTACGGAAACAATGTGCCGAGCAAAACGATTCACCAAAGAAATGGCCAATAATTGCGCGAGAGGCTCAGTGAAAATGTTCGGTATATATAATTTTCTTAATTGTAAATTATTTTTAATGTAATAACGAATTCGTATTAATCTCTCAATATGTCGAGCTTTCTTTAGCGCTGTTGAAAGCTCTAAAGAGGACATGACATCATTTCCATGAGTTGCTTCGATATCAAATCCAAAATTTCCAGTTGGATATTTATTATTTTTATCTACGTATCCCATTTTAGTTGCATATTCGAAATAACTTGTTCCTGGAATTGGAGTTAATTTAAAAAAATATGTAAAGGCAACATTTTTAAATTTTTGAGAAAAATTAATTGACTCAATGGCATCTTTATATGATTCACCTGGTCCGCCAATGATAAAAAAAAGACCCATTGTGAATCCAAGATTATCAACAATTCTTAGTGTGGTTTCAATCTGTTCAATGGTTTCCCCTTTTTTAAATGCTTCCAAAACATGATTTTTTGCACTTTCAACACCAAACACAAGGTTTCTGAAATTCGCCTTCTTCATTTTTTTCAGTGTGAATTCGTCAAAATGATCCGCTCTAGCACCATTAACATCGATATTGACAGATAAGTTCAAATTAATTAATTCGTCACAAAACTCCTGTATTCGTTTTTTATCTGCAGAAAAAAGGCTATCCTCAAAGTAGAATTCTCGGTAGCCATTTTCATACCAATACATTAATTCCTCTATCATTCCTTTAGAGTTTCTCTTTCTCCACATATTCCCAAGAAACTGGGGGGCTCCACAAAAAGTACATTTATAGGGGCAACCACGCGAAGAGGAAAGCAGCATGCAAGTGCCATATTTTTGTATATCAAACCCCGTGTAGGTAGGGAAAGGAATGTTGTCTATGTTTTTTGTAAATTGCCGTTTTTCAGTTGTAAATACGCCCTCTTCCGTGCGGTAATGAATACCTTTTATCGAGCTAATATGAACCCCATTAAGTATTTCAATAATTGTTTCTTCGCCTTCCCCAATGCAGCTTATGTCTATCGCCTGACACTCTTGAAACAAGCAAAGGCCTGCAGCAATTACATGAGGGCCGCCGATTATGATCTTTAGCCATGGATAGTTATTTTTGACGGTTTCTAATAGTTGGTAGGATTTTTCAATCCTGTAAGTCATCAAACTGATGCCGAGATATCTTGGGTGGTCTTCTTTAATGATATTGAATAAATCACTCTCCGGCTGAATACTTAGATCAACAACTCTATATGAGTAATTGTTGGTCTCAATAGACCTCGCTATATAACCAAGGCCACACGGAATGTGAGGTGTCCCCCCCATCTCATTATTGTGATAGTCAGGAGCAACCAAGAGAATATCGAGATGTTTTTTCACCATTTAAATACCTGTTCGCAATGAAAACTGATAATAGGTTGTTCAAGTAAGCGCCAAAATTGGAAAATCGTTACGCGGGCATTTTAACCACGTATAGGGAATCTTTTCTGTAGATACTTCATGTTTCGCGCACTAAGGACATAGACCGCAACTCCCTCAACATCTTGTTCCGTTCCAACATGAATAACATTCCGCTCACCAGAACAATCAATATCAAGCCGCCCCCAGAAAGTTGCCACCACGGCTTGCCCATGTGTTCGATTAGGAGGTGGCGTATCGCTAGGGCTGGGATGCCGCACAAAATCACCATGGTCAACAGGTAAGTAGCGATGGGTTGGATGGGTACCGATAAGATGCGGCGTAAAACCAGCAGATGGAGGAGCAAGGCCCCGATGGATAACCCCAGTCGTGCCCAAACGAAGGTCACCAGTCCATTGTTGATGCTCAGCAGATAGACACCTATGTAGATTGGAAGAGAGACCGCTGACACGATGGCCTCAGCGGATGGCTTGCCCATAGCACGATAAATTTCCCCATTCATGCCTACGACCCAACCGACCCCATGCATCATTGCCATCGTTCCGATTACCAAATCGACACCCTGCCACTTGGACCCAAACAGGGTGGCGGCCAAGGGCGGCGCCAGGGAATAGATCACCATTGCCAGAGGAATAGCCACGAAGGTGAGCGCCTTGATGACCTTTCGCGTCGCCAGCCGCAGCCTTTCCTTATCCTGGTGCATCCTGGTGAGGTGGCTGTACAGTACGGGGGGGACCGGCCCGAACACGATGGCGAAGCCCATTACCGCGAACTGACTCCCCATCTGGTAAAGCCCAAGCTCGTGACTGCCTAGATACATCCCCACGATCAGGGAGTCTGCCCATACATAGAACCACGCCAGCAGACCGGACATCCCGACCCATGCGCCGAACTGGCCCATCTCCTTGGCCAATCCTGGCTGGAATGTTCCACTCGGCCGCCAGTGACTCATGTACCAGAGCATGGTGGTCTGCACGGCTTGCCCGGTCAATGTGCCAGACACTAAGGCCCAATACCCCATCCCGTTCCAGGCCAGGGGGATTGAGGCCAGGCCCGGCAAACTGACCGTGGCGAGGCGCACCCAGAACAGTTTCCTGAAGCCCATTTCTTTTTGCAGCAGAGCTGTTTGTACCGAAGATAGGGCGCCCAGCATGACTTGCACGGTCATGACCTGCAGTACGGTAGTGACACGGTAATCTTGAAAGAACGTAAGGGCGATTGGTTGTGCTAATAGGTATAGCAGACCAGCAATGAGGATGCCTAGGGTGATATTGACCCAGAAGGCGGTATCTGCGGCAGCTTCGATGTCAGTTTGGCGTTGGATCAACGCCTTGCCCATTCCGGCATCCCAGAAGATTTGCGAGAAGGCGATGACCATGAGCGCTGCTGACATAACCCCAAAGTCTTCAGGGGTAAGTAAGTGGGTTAAAATCAAAAATGTGACAGGTTGAAAAGATTTTGCTGCTAATTCTGAGAGAAATGACCATTTCAAAGCGTGGATGACGGTCATGGTTAGATGAATTAAAATTGCCGGTAAAGGCTACCGGGCCTTGATGTGCTAATTTTCAAGATTCCCGCAAATGTGTGGTTTTTTGATTTGTGACATTTGCGAATCCATCACTTTCGTTTCCCGAAAATTTGGGTCATTCCGTCCCGTTTCCATCCTTCTGACGCCAGAGAAGAAAACGTGGCCGATTATTCAAGATGTCGCCATGTTCTTCATATTCTTTTTTGCTCATAGTCAAGGTTCTGATTTTCCGCTCGATATATCTCTCGGTTTTGGCGGTGAGATCCATCAGGTTGTTTTTGTCGATATCGCCAATCAGAACAAGATCGACAATGCCTGTGTCCTTTCCCTCGGCATAATCGTCGATCAGGAACGCCTGCTGCAAATGGCCCAGGCGTTTGATGATCGATTCCAGAATTTGGTCCATGCCCAGGGCCTTTTTGACCATGGAATGCAGTTCGTTGAACAGGGGATGCTCCTGATTGGCGGAGAAAAAAACCTGTCGTCCATCCTTTTTGCTGACTAAAAGCTTGGCTTTTCTCAACTGGTCCAGTTCCCCCTTGACCTGGCTGGGCGAAGTCTGCAAGTCGTCGGCCAGTTCCCGCAGGTAAGCCGCTCCGCCGGGATTGAAGAAAAGCCGCATCAGAATCTTGATGCGGGTCTTGGAGGTGATAAGTCCGGAAAAAAGAGAGGCCATGCGAATGCTTTTTTGTTCTATTTTTATGAACATTGTGCCGCTCGTTGCAAACTGTGTCAAAGAAAAAACAAAGGGGAGTGTCGGACGAGTGGCTTTTTCGGGGCGTGGCGCGGGTACGCTCCAAAAGTGGTCTGCAGGTCAGGGAGGGAAGAGTTCCGGCGGGTTACAAGTGCTGTTCCACGGGCAAAACAACATGACCCTGCCCGCTCCACAGCGGTCGGTCTGCATGGGCAAAGAGCTGGGCGATTCGCTGCCGGTCGTGGTCGCTCAATTGTTGCAGCCAAGAGTCGGTTAGATCGTTCCTGAACAAAATATGGCTGATATCCTGTCGCCGCATCTCATCGACAATGGTGTGATTCGGGGTTTCAGAAGCCAGAAACCTGGCCAAAATGCTCTCTGAGGAATACGGCTGTTCGAACACCGGCTGGAAATCCATGTAATAGCCCCTGTTGCCGAGGAAAATACACAGCACCTTAGCGTTCTGCGGTACGACTGCATTGGTATGCTGTATTGCTGGGTATTCCGGACGGAAGGTGGTGATATAGGCGTCCCGGCTGATTTGTCCTCGCAGGTATGGCATGGGATTCACCACAGCGAACTGGCTGGCTAGATACTGACCATTGTACCCTAATATAGAACCGAGGATACAGGCCGCTACCGCCAACCGAACCATTTTTCGCAGCCTTGGGTTGGCAATCCATGCGGATATTCTTTGCAAGGTTTCCTGTAAGCCATACATGGAAAGAATCACCAAGGGCGGCACAATCGGCACGATGTAGCGGATGCGCATCGCTTCTTGGAAAAAGGTGAAAAAGAAGTAAAGCAGGGCGAACGAGAGGAGAAATTTCTGTTCCCGGCGCTGTCGAGCATTCGTTGAGCGGAAGAGAAAGGCCAAGGCCGGCAGAAGAAGGAGAAACGGCGTCAGCTTGCCGTCGAAGAATCGCGGGTTGTCGTCCTGGCCCTCATAGAAAAAACGGAGCGGTAAAAGCAGGGTTTGCCACCAGGGTTCGTTGTAGAGGATTTTCCGCGAAATAAAGGCACTGCTACCCTGGCGGGTGGCCTGCCGCAGGGTGTCGGCGAGGTCGACCTGTGTGGGGGTGTGCTGGTTGATCGCCGGAGCTCTCCATTTTTGGAACAGCGAGTTGTGCAAGGGGTAGATGGGGTTACCGGTCCAGGCATGATTTCTGATCAGCCACGGCGAGAAGGACGCGAGGGTGGCGACGGCGAAAACGACTCCCCACAGCAGCGCCTTGCCGTTGCTCTGCCGTTCCCGGGTGGCTCTCTGTTGATAGAGCATCGGCACCAGCAGGGTAAGCACGACAACACCGATCAGGCCGTTGTATTTGGTGCCAGCAGCCAGGCCGCAGCACAATCCGGCAAGAATGAGGTAAGGCGGCAGAAAATTCTTTTCCGCCCAGTGAAACAACAACAACAGAGATGCGGTGGTGAAAAAGACCACGCCCAAGTCGACATAAACGGTGATCGACAGCTTGACGATGATCGGCACCGAAAGAAAAAAGAGCGCGCCAAGCAGGCCGTACCCCATTCCCAGCCGTTTCTTCAGGTGGCGATAGAGCAGCAGCCCGGTGAGCAGGGCAAAGCAGTAATGAATGTATTTAGGGATGATGTCATTGCCGAAATAGAGCGGGATCATATAAAGCAAATCGAGATTCATGGGGTAGTAGGAGAAAGGAATCTCGGGAATCTCGTAAATGCCACCGTGCTTGAGCCATAATTTAGGGACAAAGAGATGGTGAGTTAACGCGTCCCGGTCGACAGGGGGGACGGAGGCAAGCAGGATGGTGGCGATGAACAGGGCGAGCAGGAGCAGGATCAGCCCCCAAGTCAGGACTCTTTCAGATGGTTTCATTGTTGAGCGGGGCCATGAGAAAGTCGAGCGGGAGCGCATAGCGCACTTGGCTGGCCAAGTGGAGGATTTGATCCGTATCCGCATTCATGTAATCATGGGCAATACGGTTGCGCCGACTAACGATGCCATACCACTCAGGCAATTTCTCCCAGCTGAACAGCCCTATGCGGGCTAGGGCGGTAAAAACGTCGTAAGCGGAAATCGGCACCACTTCGTCCCCTACTTTGAGCTGCTGCATGGCCTTGCCGATGGCATTTTCAATCAATACTTGGAGGCCATGCAGTACGCCGTTCTGTTCAAGGAGGGGGAGATGGTGTGTGGCATGGAGACGAGACCGGCTCTTGTCCAGCAGCGCACCCTGTTGTGCGGCAATACGCTTGGTTTCAGTATGATACAGGTTGGTGCGCATAGATCTCGTCCCAATAACGGTCTTCCAGTTTCCGCCAGGACCGTCTAAGAAATCGTTGCCAGGCCAAACCATTCTTGCCTTTGAGGGCGATGCCGTTTTCGGCGATTGCCGCGCGCATCTCCAAGCTTGCCCAGGGGGCGTTAATGAGATCAATGGCCGCTACAGGAAGGTGCAACGCGTTGGCCAAGTCGTGACGCAGGGGTTCGGTGCGGCTCAGCTGCTCCAGCCAGTCCATATCCCTCTGCCATTGCAAGGCAGAATCCCAGTCACTGGTTAGTGTGTGAGTGTTGGCAGCTCGGCTGCAAATTAGTACCGCAAACTCTAGGTTGGGTTCGGCTGCGAACTTTCGGTGGAGCGCGGCGACTTGAGGGCTAGACATGATTTACGGTTACCGCTGGTTGCGTGATATGGTAACCAGCTAGGAGTTCTTATCTTTTGGTCGTAACCATTATACTACAGTCCGAATCGAGAAAACTACAGGAGTTTGCTTGGGGCTGGTGGCAACAACTCAACCGACTAACGATTATGGAGGACTTCGAGGAGTTGCACTCCATTTTCTTCATAGAGCAGTTTTGTATGGTCGGTAAATACATTTTCAAATGCTCGTCGTTCAGTTTTTTTTAATTGTGTCGCCCAGTCAGTGTAAACTGAACGGTTAAAGATGATATGGGTTGTACCGTAACGCACCATCTTACTTATTAGTTGTTTTTCTCTTTCTTCGCCTCCGTTTCTGTCGAAAAAATCTTCAGCAAGATGAGCCTTTCTGTCAAGATAATAGGTTCGATCACCTATTGACAGGCAGAGTACCCTGGCATCTTGTGGCAGTATCGCATTCGCATGTGCGATAACAGGGTGCTCCGTTCTGTACCGGGCGACATAGGCATCTCGACTTGCTTTTCCGAACAGGTAGTCAAAAGGTCTGATGTAGTCGAATTGATGAAATATATAGAACCAATTGTACACAAAAGCGTAGCTTATCGAAAGAATAAGCACACTCAGCCCGATTTTATTGATCAATCCGGCCTGTTGCTGCAGAAGCTGAACCGTGTTGTGAGCACCTAGCACCGCCAATATCACCAATGGAGGAATAGCCGGTGCCATGTAACGGATACGAAAATCGGACTCAAAGAGGACAAACAGAACGAACAGAATAGAAAAAACAGTCAGAATATTTCGATGATGTTTTATTGTTGGTGAAAATGTTTCTTTGGTGCAAACGAATGCCAGTAACGGCAATAACAGCAAGCAGGGATTCAATTTGCCATCAAAATATTTAGGGTTGTCATCCTGTCCTTGAAAAAATGCTCGCACAGGAATCAGCAAGGTCTGAAGAAACGTTTCATTGTAGACGTTTTTTCGTTGCCAGAAGGGATTGTTAGCCAGCTCTTGTTGTTTTAAGGCGGCAGAATCGTGAGAAAACGTCTCCTGAGGAGGGTTAAATACATTGTTGAAGAGCGGATAAACCGGGTTGTGCTTCCAAATGGTATTACGAATCATCCACGGAGAAAAAATAATCAAGGCAATTAGAATAAATATTCCACCCCAGTATACCCCCTTGAGCGAATGCCTATTCCGTTCTTTTAGGTTGTGTTGGGAAAATCTTTTATTTTGATTCCGTGAGTAGGTCAAAGGTATCATAGCTGCCATGATCAGCAGCAGAATGAGAGCGTTGTATTTTGTTCCCAACGCTAAACCGCAGGCAACGCCGGCAACAATCAGATAGCGGGGTTTATATTCTGTATCGCACCATTTGAGAAATGAGTACAGGCAGAGCCATGAAAAAAAAATCAAGCCAAGGTCAACATAGGCGATCACAGAGAGCTTGACGATGACTGGTATGGTGAGGAAGAAGAGTGCTCCAAGTAATCCATAAGCGGGACTAATGATTTTTTTGAGATAACGGTACAGCAACCAAGCTGTCAGCAAGGCAAAGAGAAAGTGCAGGTACTTGGCCGCGATGTCGAACTTGAAGTAGAGGGGGAGCATGTACAACAAGTCGACATTCATGGGGAAGTAGGAAAAGTGCATGGACGGGATTTCATGCATCCCGCCGTGCAGCAGATACATCTTGGGCACGGCCAGGTGATGGTTGAGGGCGTCCCTACTGATGGGGGGGACACTGCCAAGAATCACGACCACAACAACGTGAACAAGAAGGCCAAGGATGAGTAGCCAGAAAATGATTCGTTGCCCTTGGCAGACCGCTTTTTGTGGTGAACGTGTCATCTTGCTGTCCCTTGACCTTTTGAGCCACGCATCGAGTTGTTCTTGAAAACCGACGAGAAAACATGTTCGGGAAGTGTTCCGGAATAGAGCTTGCCGTCAACGACATAGCTGGGCGTGGCGATGATGTTGCGTGCGATTCCCGAATGAACATCCTCGGCCAGTTTTCTGTGTAATGTGCTGTCATTGAGTTTTTCCTTAAAACGGGAAATATCCAGGCCCGTTTCCTTGGCAATCGCACTGAAGTTGATGGTTTGCTTGGCCCGGGCTTCTCGAAACAATGCATCGTTGACCGGCCAGAACAAATTTTGCTCTTGGGCCATGATGGCAAAAAGAGCAAGAAGACCTGCGTTGGGGTGGACTGTCTCTTTGGCGGCGGGATTGACTCGATTATCAAGAGGAAAATGGCGGTGGATCAGTCGGATTTGATTGGGGTATTGGTTCACAAGCCGCCGAAGATGATCGTGCATCTTACTGCATTGAAAGCAGAGATAATCGGCGTATTCGGTGATTATTAGTGTTGGCTGTTGTGCACCGATCCAAGGACTGCCGTCATCCGTTACGCCATATTCAACTTTTGAATTTTGCGGCAGTGGTTTAAGCAGCCAGTAACGGGGGTAATAGAAAATGCCAGCAAAGGCAAAGGCTAAACTTATAATAATGATAATAAAAAGCTGTTTTTTTTCCTTTTGAAGATGGGTGGTATCGTGTCGCAGAGTAGCTTGAAACGAACCTTTGCCAAACCTCCCCTGCGCCATCCATGTAACGAGGAGCAAAGTAAAATTAATGCCATAGATGATAAGGCACACCAGGCAATAACTGTGGATGTACAGAATGGAGATAAGAGCCAGTGCTATACTGGCTAGGGAGAAAAGGCTGGCGGTCAGGCATAGAAGTGCTGCTCCGGGGAACATGGACCCTTTGGGTTTGAATACCAACACCAGGGCCAAGAAAAATAGATATCCAAGAATCCCCCAAGCAGCCACTGGCACGTTTAACAATAAAGCATAGGGGCTTTGGGCAACAGTGTCGCAGTTCAGTGAACGACTAATGGCGCAGAAGCTTTTGTAGGTGATGTCGTTGAAATTACGGTAATGTGCTACGCAGAGGTAGCACGATGAGGCAAGGCCAGATATGGTAAGAGCAATAAAAAGAGCGCGATACAACAATGTCGCAGGGAAGAATTTGTTTAGCAATGGGGCAAAACAACTGAGCATTGATCCTCACATTGGCGAAAGATCATCATATCAACGCGGTTTGTTGAGATATGAACCAACAAAAAAGGGAGGCAACGCCTCCCTTTTTTGTTGGCATAACAATTTGTTATTGCAGTGCCATAACTTTTATATAATGTTGATTGGTCCAATAACCGCGAGGGCTCTTGGTTGCATCCATTGCAGTTTGATACTCACTTGGGCACCGACTGCTAACATCTAGAACGTTAATTGAAATATTGTCCGGGTCGGCAGCATTTACTACCCAGGTGTTTTTATTTGAAAGTGTTGTAGCAACATTCAGGTTAGCGGTATTGTTTAGCGTGGTATTGCTTGGAATGGAGAAATAATCAGCAACTGCTGAAGCGATAGCGTTTGCGTCAGACTCTGTTGCTGAACAGTAAGTTTTATTCCGATACGCGATAAAGTTCGGAATAGCAATGGCCGCCAAGATACCGATAATCGCGATAACGATCATCAACTCGATCAGGGTAAAGCCTTTTTCGTTTGCCTGCAGTCTCAATTTGTTCAGCGTCATGTGTCTACCCTCCAAAAGGTGTGTTGTGGTGCCGCCGGTCATCCCTTCGCCGGCGGAAATTTTCATTGCCAGTCATTAAGCACTAGCCGTGCCAATTTTGTTGAATTTTTTCTTTTGTTAGAATTTCAGATTGTTATCTGGTTTTCTTTGTTTTTTTGTCCTTGCGCCTCTACAATACCTCGGGAGCAGTGATTCGTGTCGTTGACAATCGTTGTCCGTGGCTGACAATTTTTGTCAGTTTATCATCCTTTCCTTTTTGTTTCAATGTATTATCGAGTGAATGAATTGTGTACCGCGGATTGAAGCTTCATGTCACCGCTCTTTTTTTCGCCTTGCTCGTCGCGGCTACTGGGCTGACATTTTTTGTCATCGGCTCGTTTTGGCTGCGGGATTCGGCCTTGTCGCTGGCCCGTGAAAAGGGGGTGGAAATGGCGGTAGTGGCCGAGCGGTTGGCTGGCCGCCGCATGGAACTGGGCAAGGAGAGGGATTTTTTCGCCGCCCTTGTCAACGAAGGAGTCAGCCGGGCCGGGGCGATGAGCGGATGTGGTCAAGCGGAGCATGGCGTTGTGCTGTGTCTCGGCCAGCCCCTGCCAGATCGGCAACATCTTGAACGGCAACTGCGCGAGGCGATGCAAACGGGCAAAGCGGTTCGTTCCCTGAACGGACTCGCCTGGGTGGGCGTGGTCCCTGGGAAAAAATATCTGGATATCGCACTGCCGGCTATCTCGCCGGACCATGTGCGCGGCGGCGTGGCCCTGCGTTTTTCCCTGGAACCCCATTACGCGCGAATTCGCACCATGCAGCGTCTGGTGGCAGGGTATTTGGCCGTCAATCTGATCGTCCTGCTGGTGATCGGGTTTTTCCGCCTTCGTTCCGCTGTTTTTCGTCCGGTGGAACAGCTTATCCGGCTGACCGATTCCTATCGCGATGAAAGCGGCGTGCCGTTCTTGGCCCTGCAGGGTGGTGACGAACTGCGGCAGCTGGCCGGATCGATGCAGCAGATGCTGGCGCGCATCAAGGCCGACCAGGACAAGCTGCGGGAGCATGTGGCTTCGTTGCAGGAGGCGAACCGGCAACTGATCGCCTCCCGCGAGGAAATGGTGCGTGCCGAAAAACTTTCCTCCGTGGGCAGGCTGGCCGCTGGTTTGGCCCATGAGATCGGCAACCCCCTGGGCATTGTCCAAGGCTATCTGGGACTGATCCGTCACGATGACCTGGGAGGCGCGGAGCGCGAGGAATTTTGCAGCCGAGCCGAACACGAACTGCAGCGCATCGGCCAACTGGTCCGTCAATTGCTCGATTTTTCCCGGCCGGCAAGTGGCCATCAGGAAGCTATCGATCCGCATCAGGTGCTCGCCGAGGTGATCGCCCTGCTCCAGCCGCAGCCCCTGATGGACTCCATCACCCTCACCACCCGTTTTGCCGCGATGGATTGCTTGGTGCATGCCAATCCGGCCCAATTGATGCAGGTATTGTTGAATTGCCTGATCAACGCCGCCGACGCCATTCGTGCCGCAACGAGCGGCCAGGGAACCATCGAGGTGGCGACCGATGTCGACCTGATCGAGCCGGCCAGGATGCTGCGGATAACCATCAGCGATACCGGTGTCGGCCTGACCAAGGACGAGTTGGCCAATGCCTTTGATCCCTTTTTCACCACCAAGGAACCGGGCAGGGGCACCGGATTGGGATTGTCGGTCTCTTATGCCCTGCTCAAGAGCATGGGCGGCGTTATCAGTCTGGCCAACAGGGAAGGTGGGGGCGCGGTGGTGACCATCGCCCTTCCCCTGGCGGCATCGCAAATGTTGGACCACGCGGAGTCTGGCGTCTGATGGCGAACGTGTCCGGCGTCACTGACGCAATCCGGCAGCCCATTTTTGGACGGCAGGCGCACGCTCCATGTCACTTTTCGGAAATCCACCATGCCCAGTAAGCAGCGTCTCCTGATCATTGACGATGAAGAAAACATGCGGCGCATGCTGACCTTGGTCCTCAGCCGCCTTGGCTATCAGGTCGAGGTGGCGGCCCATGGCCAGGCAGGCCTTGACGCCCTGGCCACGGGGGATTTTGATGTGGTGCTCTGTGATATTCGCATGCCGGGAATGGATGGCCTGGAGTTTCTCCGTCAGGCGATCGCAGCCGGAATCAGCGCCACGATCATCATGATGTCCGCCTTTGGCTCTGTTGACACCGCCTTGGCGGCCATGCGTCTCGGGGCCTATGATTATATCTCCAAGCCGTTCAAGGCCGAGGAAATTGAGCTGACCCTGCGCAAGGCCGAGGAACGGGAAGGACTGCGACGGGCGAATCGCGAGCTGCGCAATACCGTGGCCGCATTGAAGGAAGAATATACGTTTGGCAGAATGGTGGCGCACAGCAAGGCCATGCAGGAGGTGTTCGCCCTGGCCGCCAAGGTGGCTCCCCATTCGACCACCGTGCTGATCACCGGCGAAAGCGGTACCGGCAAGGAGTTGGTGGCCCAGGGGATTCACCAGCAGAGCGGCCGGGTGTCGGGCAGGTTCGTGGCCGTCAACTGCGGCGGATTGCCCGACAATCTGATTGAAAGCGAACTGTTCGGTTATAAAAAAGGGGCATTTACCGGCGCGGACAAGGACAAGGTCGGCCTGTTTTTGGAGGCGGACGGCGGGACCCTGTTTCTCGATGAAATCGGCGAATTGCCGTTGTCGTTGCAGGTGAAGCTGCTGCGGGTGTTGCAGGAGGGGGAAGTGCAGCCGTTGGGTGCGGCCTGCCCCCGAAAGGTCGACGTACGGGTGATTGCCGCCACCGCCCGGGACTTGGCGCAGGAGGTGCGGATGGGGTTGTTCCGCCAGGATCTGTTCTACCGGCTCAATGTGGTGCACATCGCCTTGCCGCCCTTGCGTGAGCGGACCGGCGACATTCCCCTGCTCAGCGAATTTTTCCTTCAACGCTACGTCCGCAGGCTCGAATCGCCGGTGACCGGCATCGCGCCCTCGACCATGGCGTTGTTGCTCCAGCATGGCTGGCCGGGCAATGTGCGTGAACTGGAAAACGTGATTGAACGGGCGGTGATTTTGGCCGAAAAAAAGGTGCTGTTGCCGGAGAACCTGCCCCCGCAATTCGGTGTTCGCCCCAGCGGGCGGCGGCTCGATGATTTTTTTGGTGGATTTTCCATCAAGCAGGCCCAGCGGATCATGGAAACCGCGCTTATTGGCCGTGCCCTGGAGGTGACCGGCGGCAACAAATCCAAGGCATCGGAATTGTTGGAGATCAGTTATCCATCCCTGCTCGCCAAAATCAAGGAGTACGCCCTTGCTCCCGTTGGCAAGGATTCGTCATGAAGAACGGTATCTTCCCCACGGCCAAAAGGGAGAGGGGGTGCATTCGATCATGGTCGACGACCTTGCCGTGTTAAATTTTTTTATAGTACAAGTGTATTTGGAAAAAATTTTTATAGAACTATGCGACTTGAGAACGGTCAGCGAAAAAAATGTACCTGCTTTTTGCTTTTGGTATTCAATGACTAGCCTTATTTGCCGGTATCGGCCGCATGTGCAGGCAATTGGCCTGATTCTTGTTTGAGCGGGTTGTGGAGGAAGCGTCTATGAACACGGAAAGTGTGAACAACAGGGGAAAGGGGCAACAGGGATTTACCCTGCTTGAGGTCATGATCGCGGTGTCGATCTTGACCATCGGCATTCTGTCGGTGGTCGGTATTCAGTATCATATCGTCAACGGCAACACCAATGGCAACGTGGTCACCCACCAGCTGAACCTGGCGCAGCGGATCATGGAGCAGTATAAAAACCAGTCCAACCCCAACTCGCTGAACAACAGCACCCTGAACAATGTCGATGAAACCGGCCAGCCTGGCGGGCCGTACAGAGTGGATGTGGTGGTGAGCAATCCCATGGGAGGAACGGCTTCCCGTTTCATCACTGTGACCGTCACCCGCCTGGGCGGCATTGGCGGTCATCCGATCACCCTTCGCAGCTTGACACAGGGGAACGGGGTATGAGCACTTGGAGAGTCGTTCCTCCCTGGAATCGGTCAGCCGGCTTTTCGCTGCTGGAGATGCTGGTGGCCCTGGCCATTGTCAGCATCATCATCGCCTCGATGACTGCGGTCTTTGAACGTTCCGGCAGACTGTACACCACCCAGAACGCGGCCGCGGCCCTGCAACAGGAGGTGCGCGCCGCCATGGATGTGATTGTCAGTGAAACACGGATGGCGGCCTATGATCCCGCCAAGAGCGGTGAGTTTAAGATTAAAAAGGCCGAAGCCACACAATTTCGCTTCGAGGCTGATTACGACGGCAACGAAAAAGTCGGCGGTTATAAAGCGGACGGAACCGTAGCGAAAAACGAACCTTACAGCGAATCCCCTGAAAGCAGGTGTGAGAATCGAACCTTCCGCTACAATCTGACCGGTAAATCCATCCATAGCATTTGTGGCACCGACGCCGAAACCTTGATCGGCGGCGCAGACTCCAATATCAAGGTGACCGCCCTGGATTTCAGTTATCGCGACAAAAAGAACAATCCCACCTCGCTTGTTTCGGAGATTCGCGGCGCGGTCATCACCATCACCGCCCAGGCTCCGGCGGGCCGGGAGGGGATGATCGAGCGCACCTACCGGACCTCGGTCGATTTCCGCAACACCGGCTTGAACAATATGTGAGGAGAGCACCATGCCGTCTAAGACTTACAGTACATGGCAGGGAAAGCCCCCGCTGGACAACGAACACGGCTTTGTCATGGTCATGGCGCTGATGATGCTGGTGGTGTTGTCCATCATGGGCGGGGCCTCGATGATGATTCGCAACACCGAGCAGCAGATCGTGCGCAATACCGAGATCATCCACACCAACTTTTACGCGGTGGAAGCGGTGACCGTGGAAGGGGCGACGGCCATTGAAAATCTGAGCGATACCGATTTGCTTGAGGACCCACTGAAAAGTTTGAGTCTCGCCACCCACAAATGGTTACGGCCCAATGATCCGGACGGCGGCAGCGTGATCGATCTGGAGATAAGCGCCAACTGGCCCGATCCGCTGATCACCCCACAGGCCACCTCCTTCACCGTTGGAGATCGGGATATTGTCCCCAATGGGTATGATTCGGACGGCACCAAGGACAAGGACCGTATCTGGTATGCCGCCGTTCAGGGCAATCTCAATTCGGACAACAACAGTTACGATATCTGCGCCGGTTCCGATGTGTCGAATTCCGAGAAGGTGGAAAAATGTTACACCGTCTACGGCATGTACGATGTCAAGTCCGGCACGGGCAAGGCGTATGCGGGCCGGCGGCTGCTGATGGTCGGCTATAAAAAAACAGTCTATCTGCCTTGACGGCATTGTGGATTCCGCTGGAGGGAGCGTTTCCGATGAAATCATTGGTGAACAGGATGGGAAAGATGAAGATGCGGTGGTGGGCCGGTGTGTTGGCGGCGTTGATCATGATGGCCGTTCATGGCCGGGCTATGGCGGATACCTACAGTATCGCCGCATTTTCCGGGGCTGCGGTCACGGAGCACACGGGAACCGTGACGTTGACGGTGCAGTTGGATAAGCCTGTCGCGGTTGGTGACACGGTACAGTTTGCCGTGACGACGGCAGGAACGGCAACCGCCGGCAGCGATTACACGCCTCCGGCGGCATCCCTGACCATCAATCCGGGAGAGGACAACGGCACGATCACCGTGGCCCTTTCCGATGACCATCTGGTCGAATCAACGGAGAATATTGTCGTCTCGCTCACGGGGGACCCGGCAAGCAACGCGGCGGGTCTCAATCAAAGCGCCACGATCACGATTGCCGACGATGGCGATACCTATGCGGTGAGCGGATTTTCCGGGGTCACCGTCAGCGAGGATGGCGGCAACGCGAACCTGACCGTTCAACTCAATCAACCGGTGCGCACCGGCGACACGGTGGTGCTGGATGTTTTGCACACAGCGGGCACGGCGGCGGCAGGTTCGGATTACACCGCGCCCGCCTCCACCTTGACGATCACCGGCGACGACTCGGTGACCAGCGGCACGATCAGTGTGCCGATCATCAATGACAGCCTGGTGGAGACGGCGGAGCAATTCAGTGTCGGCATCGGCGCCAATTCGGCCAATGTGACGACAGGGGGCAACAGCAGTGCCACGGTGACCATCAACGATGCCGGCGATACCTATGCGGTGAGCGGCTTTTCGGGGATAACGGTCGACGAGGGCGCGGGCACAGCGACCTTGACGGTGCAGCTGAACCAGGCGGTGGTCACGGGAGACAGCGTGGTGCTCAATGTTTCGCACGCATCGGGCACGGCGACCGCGGGATCGGATTACACCGCGCCCGCTTCCACCCTGACGATTGCTGCCGGCGCGGACAGCGGCACGATCAGCGTGCCGATCACCAATGACATCCTGGTGGAGGAAACGGAACAGTTCACGGTTGGCATCAGTGCGTCTTCGACCAATGTGATTACCACGGGCCATGAGAGCGCCACGGTGACCATCAATGACGATGGCGACACCTACGCGGTGGTCGGATTTGCAAACGCCACTGTCGCCGAGAGCGTTGGCAACGTGACGTTGACGGTGAAATTGAATCAGCCGGTGCGGACGGGCGACACGGTGGTGTTCAATGTATCGCATACCCCGGGAACGGCGGCCGAGGGGGCGGATTACACCGCGCCCGCCTCCACCCTGACGATCAACGGTGACGGCTCGGTGACCAGCGGCACGATCAGCGTGCCGATCATCAATGACAACCTGGTGGAGACGGCGGAGCAGTTCAGCGTCGGCATCGGCGCCAATTCCGCCAACGTGACCACCGCCGGTTACACCAGCGCCACGGTCACCATTAATGTCGATGAAAAATACACGATTAAATTCATCAATGCGACCCTGGAGGAGCCCTCGGGGACTCCGGCAAACATGCCGTTCACGGTCACCGTCACTCCTGCGGTGCAGGCGCAACATAATGGTTTAACTTTCAAATGGCGCACATACGGCGGTTCTGCCGTTTCGGGCAATGATTTTGCCTATACAACCGACCAGTTTACCCTGGCAACAGGCGATACAACCCTTGGTCCCGCCAATGTCCCCGTCAATCCGGACACCGAGGACGAGTCTGCCGAATATTTTTATGCCGGACCCATAAGCGGCGGCACTTTGCCGGTGACGGTATGCAATTTTGTCTTTGCAACCGGGACGATCACCGACAATGATCATCGTATCATCCCCAGTTGGAATACCGACGGCATTGTGACCCTGGAAAGCCCGGCGGGCACCCCGGTGGCCATCACTAGCGGCAGCCCGGTACCGATTGCCGACAAGCAGGCGGCAGTGTTCACCGTCAAGGCCGACCACCGGATTCAATCGGTGATCATTAACGGGGTTGATCCAGCCTCGCTCTCCTATGTCACCATCGCCAATGCCGCCGACCCCAAGGAGCGCACCTACACGTTCACCGACACCACCCCCCAGCAGATCAACACCCACACCCTGAACGTGGTGTTCGATCATCAGATCAGCATGAAGTCCGAAGGCGGCGGCACGGTGGCCCATACCAGCGGCACCGGCCAAACCGTTCACGACAGCGGGCCGGAAGGAGTCATCGCCGACCACGGCGGCAACGAAAGTTTCACCCTGACCGCTGATGGTGGATCGTGCGTCACGGAACTTGAGGTGGACGGCAATGCTCTGGGAGGCTATGCCTCGGATACCGACAATTACACCGGCAACACCCATACCTTCAGCAACGTCACCGACTCAACCCACAGCATTCTCGCACGATTCGGCAACGCCACGGTAACGGTCTTGTTGGGTGCCGATGACGGCGCCACCGGCACAGACGAGGATCTTTATGTGCAAAGTCACAGCAACGGCTGGAGGGCCTACAAGGCGGACGCCTCGTCCAATAAAATCGACGCCACGCCCTTCAAGGCCGGTGTGCATGGAGGTTCCTTTTCGGCTCCGGGCGATACCGGGTCCTGCGATGTCCGTTACATTCTGGTCGAATTTCTGGCCATTGACGGTTGGCAGAAACCCGCCGACATTCTCATCGATCTGCAAAACAACTTCATCGATCAGCAGGTCACCGGCTTGTACGATGCCGACTCCCACGTCCTGAGCCTTACCGCCACCAACGGCACAATCAGTCGTTCGCCTGAAGGAGACACCTGGGTAGGGCAAAACCAATACATCTATCCGCAAAACACAGCCGTCACCCTCAGTGCCGCCGGCAAGGCCGGGTGGTATTTCTCATTGTGGAAGGGCGATATCGGTTCGGCCACCGCCACCGATCCCACGATTACCGTGACCATGGACAAGGATCGCAATGTCGAGGCCGTCTTTGTCGAGCCCTGCCAGGACGCCGATGGCGACAGTTATACCGTCAGTTCCCAGGGAGGAACCTGTTCCGCCAGCACCGAGGCCGATTGCGACGACACCAATACGTCGATCTATCCCGGGGCCGCCGAGGTTTGCGGTGACGGCATCGATCAGGATTGCAACGGTTCCGATCTGGCCTGCAGCGGCAACGATAAAGATGACGACGGCGACGGCTACACCGAGAATCAGGGCGATTGCGACGATACCTCGACCAGTGTCGCCCCTGGTTTATACGACGATCCGGCGACGGCTGCCGACGAAGACTGCTATGACGGCCCCAAGGACAAGGGTTCGGAGGTGACGTGCGTGACCGCCTCGGATGTACCGGCCAATGCCGCGGTCAAGCCCGCGCCGCCGTTGATCATGTTCCTGCTCGACGACTCGGGCAGTATGGACTGGGAATTTATGACCAGCGAGGATAATCAGCGGTTCAACGGCGATGGCTATGTCTTTCCTTGCAACGTGATCCAAAAAACCTACAGTGATAGCGATTATCCCGCCCTGAGCCTGGCTGAACGGCGGCTGTGGAAGAGTCAATGGTTTGGCTATAACCGGATTTATTTCAACCCCAGCGTGACCTACACCCCGTGGCCGAAGTGGGAAGAGGTGGTTGGCAGTGCCAATGTTCGGGCCCACGAACGCGAATACAATCCGACCGCCACCGGGGCCACTTTTCCGGAAACGGCCTACGCCACCGGCTACACCCACGCGGACATGGATTTTCCGCGTATGAACTCCCATGATGCCAGCACCACCTACGGTTCCATGTATCACCCCGGCGATTCGGCATCGAATCGGAGCAACTACCAGATTGAGCTCAATGCCGAATATTTCACGGTCAGTGCCGGGCAACAGGTAACGGTGACCAGGACAACCAGCAGCACCGGCACTTCCACCTATGCCGATGCCGTTGGTCTGTCTACCCGGTACGATATTCAGTCAAGCGTCAGCAAGGGCTATCCGGTCAGCAGTTTTTCGACCACGAGCATCCCCTACAAGCCGGAGATCATTTTCGACAATTCTGACAGCACAGTCTACTCCGAACTGGGCAATTGGTATGATACCACCAATGACCCGCAGTACGCCTGGAATGGCAATGGACGGTTCACCGAGGTTGCCGGCCGTTCCGCCTATTGGGGATTGAATCTCACCGCCGCCCAGGCCGGCAATTATTATGTGTATGTCTGGGTCAACGAAGATTCGGCCAGGGACGGCAAGGCCACGTATACCATTTCGTATTACAACACGAGCAATCAGCTGGTCTCCTCGACTTATACTATTGATCAGAGCTATGATAACGGATGGGGGAAAACTCCACGCTACGGGGCGCGTTGGCTGCGACTCAACAGTTCGAAGATTGCCTTCAAGGCGCAGACCTCCAGCGCCACCATTGTCGTGCCCAACGCTCACTATTACACATGGAACGACACCGACGGCGATGGCGAACAGGAAGCGGGAGAAGATGTTTATCTCGTGACCATTCCCGGCTCCGGTTACGGCGTGGGGGACTATTCCCTGCACTACTATCTGTTCACCGACGCCGACTCGGATAATGTGGTCGATAACGGCGAGTTGACTGAAAAAACGGGTGCCGAGGTTCCAACCTCGGTCATACCCAAACGGTATGACGCGGCCGGCAATCAGATCACCAACGCCAGCCAGCTGGCCTACATGGTGCGCCAGGATTTTGCCGACTGGTTCTCCTTTTACCGCAAACGCATGCTGACCACCAAAGCGGCCATAGGCCTGACGGTCGAGGGCATGAAGGGCGTTGAACTGGGTTTGCACACCATCAATCGGAGCGTGTCCGAACCGCTGGTGGAGATGACCACCGCCGACAGCGCGGAGAAAGTTGCTTTTCTGTCAACCATCTATAACATCAGGGCCTCGGGAAGCACTCCCTTGCGCCGCGGCTTATACGAGGTGGGCAAGTATTTCGAAAATGGAACATCCGGCGATTATTCCGGCTTGCTGACCACCTCCGGTCTGGGCACCAACCAGGGCAGTACCTGCACCTCGGCAGACACCTCGGTTTTTTGGGATGCCGATAAGAATGATGACCTGGATACCTGCGATGATTCCGGCGGCGAGTGCCAGCGAGCCTATGTGGTTGCCATGACCGATGGCTATTATAACGAAGATTTTTACAGCATCGGCAATATCGATGGCAACAGCGCTTACAACACCTATGCCGTACTTAAGGACAGTGCCAAATATACCCTGGCCGATGTGGCCATGTATTTTTATGCCACCGATCTGGACGGCGGTTTAGGGGATAACGTGCCCAGCAAAGGCTATGACGAAAACGCCAAGCAGCATCTGGTAACCTACACCGTGGCGTTCGGCGTAGCCGGTGAATACGAACCGGATCTGTTCCCTGATTGTCTGCCCAAATGCGATGAGCCAGGAGGGGCGGACTGCCCCCTCATCAGCGATCTGACCTCCCTGGCCTACTCGGGCTACTCAAGCACGGGCGGGCCGTATGACGGCAAATGCCCGGCCTGGTGGACAGAAGACCCCAACTACTCCAATGAATCGCCCAAGCGGATCGATGACCTGTATCATGCCGCGGTCAACAGTCGTGGGGCCTTCCTCAATGCCGCCGATCCGGCGGAGTTGGTTGCGGCCATGCAGACCATCAGGGATCTGATCGAGGAACAGACCGGCACCGCGTCGTCGGTGTCCATCAATGCCAATAAAATCGAGGAAGATACCCTCTTGTTCCAGACCACCTATGACTCCAGCGACTGGAACGGCGATGTACTGGCGAAATGCCTGGACAGCTCCGGTAAAGTGGCGGCTTGCAGCAAAGTCAGCTGCCAGGCGAGTTGTAGCGCGGATTACACCAGTTGCGTTGCTGCCTGTAACGGCGATGCCATCTGCGAGGCGTCCTGTACGGCGACCAAGACCACCTGCACCAGTTCGTGCAGTGGAGAATCCTGCTCGGAGTCCTACGATGCCTGTCTTGCCAACTGCACCACCAGCAGTTGCCAGACCGCGTGCGGCAGCGCCCGAAGCAGCTGTCTGCTGAATCCTCCGGAGGTCAAATGGTCGGCGGCCAAACAAATCGCCGGCGTGGCCGCGGCCGACCGGCAGATCATCACCGCCGATATTGGCGGCAACGGGCTGCCTTTCCGCTGGAACTCGTTGAATGCCACCATGCAGGCGCAGTTGCAGCAGGATGAATACATTTTCAATTATCTGCGCGGCGACAGCACCTATGAACGGCGGAACGACACCGGTGGTGTGAGGAATTTCCGCAATCGTTCCAGCAAGCTCGGAGATTTTATCAACTCCGAGCCGTACCACTATTCCAACACCACCCTGGGTATAGATTGGGTGATTGTCGGCGGCAACGACGGCATGCTCCATATTTTTGACGGTACAACCGGCGACGAAGTTTTTGCCTATATTCCGCAGGCGATCTTTGGCAATCTTCATCTGCTTTCGCAGGAAGCCTATACCCACACCGCTTTTGTCGATGGTTACGTCACGGTCAAGGATCTAGGTGGCAAGGTGATCCTTGTGGGAGGACTCGGCAAAGGCGGCAAGGGGTTCTTTGCCCTTGATCTGACCTCCGCCGCCCAGCATAAAACGGACATTGAAAACTATGCCTCGGAAATCGTGCTATGGGAGTATACGACTACCTCCACCGCCGGGTATGTTGCCGCCGCCGAGGTGAAAGACAATCTGGGGTACAGCTTCTCCCGGCCCCAGATTGCTTCCACCAACGATAGCGGCACAGATTGGGTGCTGGTGTTCGGCAACGGCTACGAGAGTGCCAATGGACACGCGGTATTGTTCACCGTTGGCCTAAGCGATTTTGGCCAGATTCAGTGGACGAAGATCATCGATACCGGTGTCGGCAACAATACCAGCGGCACGGAGTGCAACGGCCTCTCCACCCCGGCCTTGATCTTTCCCCAGGGAGACACGATCAACGATTTCGTCTACGCGGGCGATCTGCTGGGCAATCTATGGAAGTTTGACATCAACGCGGTAACGAAGGACGATTGGGAGATTTATTTTGAAAACAGCGCCGCCGTCAAGCAGCCCATGTTCCAGGCCAGGAGCGAGGCAGGTTATCGGCAGCCGATCACCGTGCAGCCGGTGATCACCTCGGCCTGCCCCACGGACGAAAAAGGCTACATGATCATTTTTGGCACGGGCCGGATCCTTGACCCGGGCACCGACTTCCTCGATCAGAGCGTGCAGACCATGTATGGCCTCTGGGATTGGTCGAACTCATGGAAGGCTGCGGGTAATACCACGCCCGAACAGACCTATCTGGGGACCTTTCAGGCGAAAAACACCACCGTGGCCACTGCCTGCACTTCAGCCTGCACCGCGACCCTCGGCACCGCCACCACCTCCGGAACATGCCTGTATGACTGCAGCGGAGACAGCGATTGCGAGGCTGACTGCATGAGCGAGTATGCGTCCTGCACCACCAATTGCGGCGCGGTGCGCAGCCTTTCCAATGCGGCCACCGTGGTCGGCACGGCCAGCGCCCCCTATGTGACCCTGCTTCGTCAGACGCAGATTTGGGCCGGAGGGGTCAACTACAACAGTGACGGCACCAAGCAGGAAACCGTCTACGGTGCCACCGATTCCGACTTGTATGATGAAATAATTCGCGTGGTTTCCGATAACTACATCGATTGGTATCTGCCCTCCGAACAGGCCGAGTTTGCCGCGAGCAGCAAAAAAACAGCACGGCACGTAGGCTGGTATTTCGATCTGCCGGCCAATGGAGAGCGGATTGTCCGAGACATGACCATCATCAACGGCAAGCTGATTTTCACCAGCACCATCCCGTCGGATTCCCCCTGCGAGAGCGGCGGCTCGTCCTATAACTGGGCGGTTGATGCTTGTACCGGCGGGCTGTTGGGAAGCGCTTTCTTTGATCTCAACAAGGATGATGAGATCGACGCCGACGATTACATTAACATTGGTACGCCGGCGAAGCCGATCTATGTCGCACCATCGGCATTCAAGGTCGAAGGCATCACTCCGGCGGTCACCGTTGTCGATACAACTGGTGAATATCAGCGATTGTATACGCCTGAAAAGGATGAACTGCTGACTCCGATAGCCAATGTCGAGGGAACGCCCATCATTTACTGGCGCGAACTTGAATGGAAATAACATCTATTTCGTGAGCGGAGAATGACTATGCAATGGAGCAAAGCCGTCTGCCTGTTGGTGTGTGTGCTGGGGATTGTCCTGCTCGGCGATGGGAACGCCTTGGCGGAGCGGCGTTATGACACGCATGGTGACGTCATCGCCCTGGGCGCCGAAGAGTTCACCGGCGTGGTCGAAGGGGTCCGGGAGAAGCAGCCCGGCGCGTCACAGATCATTGTTATCAACGACAGTGTGTATACCATCGACAAGGAGGCGGTTTTTCGCACCCGTTCGGGCGGCCCGACCAGCGTTGCCTATTTTAAAACCGGCATGGCGGTGAAATTCTATGCCCTTGGTTCGGTGCTGACCAAGATGTGGGAAGTGACGGAGCAGGGGCCATCGGTCGGCCAGGAACCGGTCCCCGCAACCCAACAAAAGAACGTTGTTCCTTTTCGGCAGGAGGGCGGGGTGTGGAAGAATTGACCCGTAGCGTCCCCAGGTTGCCGTTTTCAGCGGATGAGGCCGGTATGGTGAACAAAACAGCGAATCAGCATGGCTTTACGTTGATCGAGGTTGTGGTTACGATTGGGATCATGGCGATTGTGAGCGCGATTGCCATTCCCAACATGATTGGTTGGCGGGCGGAACGACAACTGCGGGGAGCCGTCAACAATCTTGTCGGCGACCTGCAGTTGGCCAAGATAACAGCCATCCGGGAAGCGGAGCATGTGGCGGTGGTCTGCAACACCGGAGCGGGTTCCTCCTACCGGGTCTTTATCGATAAAAACTTGAATTGGACCGAGGATGCCGATGATCGGCTGTTGCGCAACGTGACCACGCCACCGGGGGTGGTGATCGACAGTACAACTTTTACCAACAATCGGACCCGATTTAGGCCCGATGGCATACCTTCTTTCATTGGTACTGTAACATTTGAAAACTCATCCCAAATATCACCGTTGAAGGTGGTGATAAATCGTGTGGGGCGAATTCGAATTGAATAGCGACTAAGGCACGCAATCAAGAACTGATTGTTGCGATAATCGACACAGCCTGGTCAGGCGTCGTCCGGGGAGGGCGATTTCCACCCTTTGCTTCATGATTCGGGCAAAGAATCATAGAGATTCTCGCTTTTTCCGCTTTTTTTTTTCAATTATCCCGCTGGAGTTGACCCAGGATCGAGCCATCGGGACCGATCACCTCGACAATCAGGGGCATGGCCCCAACCGCATGGGTGGAACAGGCCAGGCAGGGATCAAAGGCGCGAATTACCGCTTCTATGCGGTTGAGCAACCCCTCGCGTGGGGTGACGCCGTCAAGATAACGCCGAGCCGCCTGGAGAATGCCGCGATTCATGGCAAGATTGTTGTGACCCGTGGCAATGATCAGGTTGGCCCATTCGAGCAGACCATCGTCATTGACCCTATAGTGGTGGATCAACGTCCCACGTGGGGCCTCGGTCACGCCTATTCCTTCACACTTATTCACTCCGGCCACGGCTCGCACGGTGCTGTCGAGAATGGCCCGATCACTCAGCAGTTTCTCGATCATCTCGATCGCATAAACCACCTCGATCAGCCGAGCGTAATGGGCATAAAAGGAACCAAGGTGCAGGCCATCCACAAGACTCCGGAACTGGAGTAATTCCTGATCCGCCAGTTCGGTGCCGCATCGGGCGGCAAGATTGAGACGGGCAAGCGGTCCGACCCGATACATCCCCTCGGGATATCCTTGAGGCTTATAGTAGGGGAATTTGAGAAAAGTCCACGGTTCAACAGCCTCGTCGATCACTTCTCTATAGCGTGAAGGAGCGAGATGATCGACGACCAGGGCTCCGGTGGGGTCGATGATTCGCATCCCTCCGTCATAATGTTCCAGGTTGCCGTCTCTGTCGGTTAGCCCCAGAAAGAGGCTGGGAAAATGGGCGAAAATTTGGATATATTCTTCGTGTTGTTCAAGCGATTGCTTAAAGCGATGCAGATGATCAAGGGCAAGGGTCTTGACCGTGGGAATTTCTCGAAGCAGCTCGTCTCGCGCTCGTTCATCCAGCGGCGAACGGACCCCGCCGGGCACCACCCAGGCCGGATGAATGCGCCGTCCGGCCAGGCGTTCGATCACCTGCTGGCCGAATTGGCGCAACCTGATCCCGTCACGGGCAAACTGCGGATGGGCGGCGGCGAGACCGAAGAAATTGCGGGATGCCGGGGGGTGGTCCATGCCCAGGAGAAAGTCAGGGGCGGAAAGGTAAAAATAGCTGAGGGCATGGGATTGGATAATCTGCCCCAGATTGAGCACCCGTCGCAGTTGCTTGGCGGTTTCCGGAATGGCGACCGCCAGTAGCTGGTCGCAAGCCTTGGCCGAAGCCAGTTCGTGGCTGATGGGGCAGATGCCGCAGGTTCTGGCTGTGAGCGACGGCATCTCGAAAAACGGCCGACCCTCGACGAATTTTTCAAAACCCCGGAACTGGGTCACTTGGAAACGAGCATTTTGTACCTGGCCGGCGTCATCGAGAAAGAGTTGGATTCGGGCGTGTCCTTCAATGCGAGTGATTGGCTCGATGGTAATAAGCTGTTTCATGCAAGACTCCTACGCGCCAAAACGGGTTGCGAGTCGAAGGTCGTTCACCTTTCCCGCAGCCACGGCGCTGAGTGCGGCAAAAAGAGTGTCGGCGGCGGGAGGGCATCCTGGAATGAACAGATCCACCTGGACAAAACAATGCAGCGGCAGGGCCTTGCTATTGAGCACCGGCAGGTTGTCGGCGGGAATGAGCGGGTTGAGGGGGTCTTGGTCGATGTACACCGACCGAAGAATCCTTTCCGCCCCGACAACATTGCGCATGGCTGGAACATTGCCGGTGACGGCACAGTCACCCATGGCGATCAGAAACCTGCTGCGTTGACGGGCGACGACAAGTTTGCGCTCGTCCTCCTTGGAACTCACCGCTCCTTCGATGCATACCGCATCGACGGCTTCGGGAAAGGTTTTGACATCCATCAACGGACTGTAGACAACATCCAGCATGGCGGCCAGATCGAGCAGTCGTTCATCGGTATCCAGCAAGGACATGTGACAGCCGGAGCAGCCATCGAGCCAAAGGGTTGCGATCCGTGGTGTGTTCATCGGCGGTCCACCGTGCGGTTGGCGAGGAGATAGGGGAGAAACGGCCTTTTTTTATGCAGTTCCGCTACGGACGTGCCCTTTTCGCACAGAGCCCCGGTTGGGCAGACATGAACGCACTTGCCGCAACCGGTGCAGGTTTCGGAGGCCCCCCAAGAGGTATCAAGATCCGCAACAATCAGGCTGTGGATGCCCCGATGCTTGATGTCCCAGGTGTGGGCGCCTTCAATCTCCGCGCATACACGCACGCAACGGGTGCAGAGGACGCAGCGGTTGTGATCGAGAACGAAACGACTGTGCGAGGCATCCACCGTGAGAGCCGGGAAACGATAGGCCATTTCCACGTGATCGACCCCCAATTCCCGGGCCAGATCCTGCAACTCGCAGTGACCGTTGGCAACGCACACCGCGCAGACATGGTTGCGCTCCGAAAAGAGCAGCTCGATGATGGCGCGACGGTATTGAAGAATTTTGTCCGATTGGGTGGTCACCACCATGCCTTCTTGTATGGGGGTGACGCAGGCGGCGTGCAGTTTGTCGCTGCCGTTGATTTGCACCATGCAGAGCCGGCATGATCCGGGTGTCGACAACCCTTCCAATGCACAAAGGGTGGGGATGGAAATGTCGTTTTCCCGCGCCACATGGAGGATGGTTTCCGCGGCGAGCCCGCTTACTTCCCGGCCGTCGATCCGCAAGGTGAGAACTTGTGTTGTCATTGTTCCTCCTCCTGAATGGGCGGATGCGCAACGATCCGGTCCAGATACTCTTGACGAAAATACCGCAGGGTGCTGAGCACCGGGTTGGGAGCCGATTGGCCGAGACCGCAAAGGCTGGTATTTTTCACCAAATCGCACAGCGCTTCCAGCTTTGCAAGGTCAAGCAAAGTGGCCCTGGATTGCTGAAACAGGGTGAGCAGGTGGTGGATCTGGGCGGTTCCCACCCGGCAGGGAGTGCATTGGCCGCAGGACTCATCCATGCTGAACTCCATGAAATATTTGACAATATCGACCATGTTCGTGGTTTCGTCGATGACAATCATGCCGCCCGATCCCATGATTGATCCCAGGGCGCGCAAGCTCTCGAAGCTCACCGGGGTGTCCAGATGTTCGGCCGGAATGCATCCTCCCGACGGTCCCCCGGTCTGAACGGCTTTCAAGGCGTGACCACCGGGAATGCCTCCACCGATGTCAAAAACAATCTCCCGCAGGCTCATACCCATGGGCACCTCGATCAGGCCGCTGTTGCGAATTTTTCCCGTAAGGGCAAAGACTTTGGTGCCCTTGCTCTGTTCGGTGCCCAAGGCGGCAAGCTTTTCCGGGCCATGGGCAATGATTGGCGGCACATTGGCATAGGTTTCCACATTGTTGATCAGGGTGGGGCGGCCCCAGAGTCCTTGTTCCGCAGGGTAAGGGGGGCGTGGCCGAGGGATGCCTCGCTTGCCTTCCACCGATTGGATGAGGGCTGTTTCTTCGCCGCAGACAAAGGCGCCTGCTCCAAGGCGGAGCTGAATATCAAGATCCAGGGAAGAGCCGCAAACGGCATGACCCAGAAAATTCAGGCGCTCGGCTTCGCGGATGGCCAGTTTGAGTCGTTTCACCGCCAATGGATATTCGGCTCGCACATAAATGTAGCCACTGGTCGCGCCGACCGCGTAGGCGGCGATGATCATCCCTTCCAAAACGGCATGGGGGGTGCTTTCCAGGATGGAGCGATCCATGAAAGCTCCTGGATCGCCTTCGTCCGCATTGCAGATCAGGTATTTTTTTTCTCCTGTGGCCTTGGCAACGGTCGCCCATTTGAGCCCAGTGGGGTAGCCTGCCCCGCCTCGGCCACGCAATCCGCTTTCTTGCACGCGGCGGATGACATCGGATGGGCGCATTTCGGTGAGCGCTTGAACAACGGCCAGATAACCGCCAGCCGCCAAATAGTCGTCGACGCTTTCCGGGTCGATCCGGCCGGAGAGTGCCAGCACATTTTTATGCTGCCGTTTGAAAAATGGCAGGTCCGATGGCAGAAAAAGGCGCTGCAGAGGGGCTTTGCCAAGGGATGCGACCAGATCCTCGGCATCTTCGGGCGTGACCGCCTGGTAGAAAATTTCCTCGGGTTGCACCAAGACAATGGGGCCCAGGGCACACAGTCCCATGCAGCCGACTTTGCGCACCGAAATCTGTTCCTGCAGGCCTCGCTCGGCGATGACGCTTCGCAGCGCGGCGATGATCTCCTCGTTGCGCGGACAGCCAAGACCGGCGCACACTAGAAAGTGGTGGGTAAATCCATTCAAAGAGCGTCGATGGGCATCCGCGCGGCGGATGAGTTCCTCACGTTGCATCGCCAATCCACTCCTTAATGAGGCGAATTGCCTCGTCAAAGTTCTTTTTTCCAATGAGTTCGCCGTCGGAAACGATCACGGGCGCGAGGGCGCAGGCGCCGACACATCGGACTTCCACAAGGGAGAGATGGTTGTCGGGAGTGGTTTCTCCGGGGCGCAGATGGTACTGCTCACCCAGCCAGGCGAGTATTTGATCGTTACCCTTCACATGGCATGCGGTGCCGGTGCACACGGCCAACGTATGGTTTCCTTTGGGTTTCAGTCTGAAGTGATTGTAAAACGTGGCCACACCAAAGACCCTGGCTGGAGGAATTTTGAGTTTTTCCGCAATGTAAGCCAAGGTATCCCGATCCAGATAGCCCAGGGTTTCCTGGGCGGTGTGCAAGGTCTCGATCAGGGCATCCGGGCGAAAGTCATGGCGGTGAATGGTTCGATCGATGGCTTGTCGTTGCCGCGTGTCGACCGAATGGCGGGAATGATTGTCGCACATGCGATGAGCCTCCTGGGAAAGGAGATGAGAGCTGAAAAATCAACTCGTTGCTTTTCATCTTTTCCCATTTTTGCTGATCAGCGCAACGCTTCTTTTGTCCTGTTGCTGTTTTCCCTTGATGGTTTCGATGATCGTTTTTGCAGATAAATTTTCAATTTTGTAAGTTATTTTTATAAAAAATGACAATAGGGAGATTAAATTTGTTAAAGGGTGAGCGGTTGTGCGGATAAATGGTATTATTCATTTAATTTTCAATTATTTGCGTTGTTGTTATTTTTTGGCATTAAAAGTGCTAGTACATTGTACCGAGTAAAACGAGTGAAATGTATAACCATGCAACAGCGCAATATCGAAGGAAAAAGGAGGCAAACAAGAAAGTGGGTGGGTTGCGGGCACGCATCGAGTGCGGCGGGTTCATGAAAACCGGGGCAAACAGGGGTCCGCGACGCTGAAAATGAAGTGAAATCGATAGCCGTTTCGACGGGAATTCTTCTTGGTCGACATCGCTAACGGTTTCAATCGAGAATCTGTCGGGTAGCCCGATTACCAATTGTAATGGCAGGAGGCAAAAGAATCGGCCACTGCCCAACGAAGGAGAAATCTATGAAATTTGTCAGTGCGATCATAAAACCGTTTAAGTTGAACGAGGTGCGAGAGTGTTTAACGGCTCTCGGCGTGAAAGGGGTTACCGTGACCGAGGTCAAAGGATTCGGGCGGCAAAAAGGACACACCGAGATGTATCGTGGTGCTGAATATGTCATAGAGTTTTTGCCAAAATTAAAAGTTGAAGTGGCGATTGACGACAGTCAGCTCGAACAGGTCGTCGAGGGAATCAAACAGGCGGCGACGACCGGCAAGATCGGCGATGGCAAGATTTTTGTTTTTGACCTTGAACATGTAATGCGAATCAGAACCGGGGAAACCGGTTCCGAAGCACTCTAACCGAAAGGAGTTCGTCCATGAAGAAATCAACAGTTGTCTCTTCTCTGATCTTGGCGGCAATCGCTGTGGTGGCCGCCGCAATGCCCGTCCTTGCCGAAACCGCTGCTCCTGTCCCTGAAAAGGGGGACACTGCGTGGATGATTGTCGCAACACTGTTGGTGACCCTGATGACCATTCCCGGCCTGGCGTTGTTTTATGGCGGGTTGGTTCGAAGCAAAAACATGCTGTCGGTATTGATGCAGGTCTTCACGATTTTCTCTCTGTGTGTGGTGCTTTGGGTGGTCTATGGGTACAGTGTTGCCTTCACGGAAGGGACCGCTTTTTTTGGCGGATTTGGCAAAGTGCTGCTCAAGGGAGTGGGGATTGATTCAGTGGCAGGGACGTTCAGTAAAGGCGTGGTCATTCCGGAGCTGATTTATGTCTTTTTCCAGGCCACCTTCGCGGCCATCACGCCGGCGTTGATCATTGGAGCGTTCGCGGAACGGATGAAATTCTCGGCTGTGCTCGCCTTTATCGTTTTGTGGTTTACCTTTGCCTATCTGCCGATCGCTCATATGGTCTGGTACTGGGCCGGTCCAGATGCATACACCGACGCCGAGGCCGGCGCCAGAGCGGCTTCGACGGCAGGGTTCCTGTTTCAGAAAGGAGCCATTGATTTTGCCGGTGGCACGGTGGTTCATATCAACGCAGCCATTGCCGGTTTGATTGGCGCTTACATGGTCGGCAAGCGCGTCGGCTATGGGAGGGAATCCATGGCACCGCACAGCTTGACCATGACCATGATTGGCGCCTGTCTCCTGTGGGTTGGCTGGTTTGGTTTCAATGCAGGTTCAAATCTCGAGGCCACGGGATTGGCTGCCCTCGCCTTTGGTAATACCATGCTGGCCACTGCCGCGGCTGCGCTTTCCTGGACGTTCGCGGAATGGATACTGAAAGGGAAGCCGTCCATGTTGGGTGCGGCCTCGGGTGCGGTTGCCGGTCTTGTCGCTGTCACTCCTGCTTGTGGCTGGGTTGGCATAGGTGGCGCCTTGGTGATCGGCTTGGCCGCAGGCGTCGTCTGTCTCTGGGGGGTCAATGGTCTCAAGCGCCTTCTGGGCGCGGACGATGCGCTTGATGTTTTCGGTGTCCATGGAGTGGGGGGGATACTTGGCGCTGTGTTGACCGGCATCTTCGCTGATCCGGCTTTGGGTGGTGTCGGTATCTATGATTATGTTGCCAACAAGGTGGCTGACTACTCCATCGGCAATCAGGTGATCAGTCAGTTCTGGGGCATTGGAACGACCATCATCTGGTCCGGTGTGGTATCAATCGTGGCCTATAAACTGGTGGATATGACTATTGGTTTGCGGGTTACCGAGGAGGAAGAGCGGGAAGGGCTGGATACGGTCAGTCATGGTGAGTCGGCGTATCATTATTGATCTCCTTGGGAATGGTTGGGGGGAAACGGGCGTCATCGTGATGCCCGTTTGTATTGCATGGAAAAAGCTTATCGGGAAAGGGCAGCGGCGGGCTGAATGCTGCAACAAGTTTTGCAATAACCTGTCGATTGGTTTATCATTGGCCACCATTCCATGAACGGACAATGTTGTAGTATGCCGAGATCTTCGGCAATACTTTCTACCCGCAGGTGAACAATGATCAACAAAGTGATATTAATCGGTAATTTGGGTGCTGATCCTGAAATCCGCTATACCCAGAACGGAACGCCGGTGGCAACATTTACCATGGCGACCACGGAAAGACGCAAAGGACAGGACGGTCAGGTTCAGGAGCAGACCGAATGGCACAGAGTCGTGGCTTGGCAGCGGTTGGCGGAGATCTGTGGTGAGTATCTTTCGAAGGGGTCCAAGGTGTACATCGAGGGGAAGTTGCAGACGAGGAAATGGAAGGACCAGAACGGGAATGACCGCTATACCACTGAAATCGTGGCTCGAGAGATGAAAATGCTCTCACCGAGAGTCGCCGCGTCCGGTGGAGGCGAATATGGAGGAGGTGGAGCGGGGTACGGTGGCGATCCTTTTCCCGAGCCGCCGCCCATGGGAGATGATGTGCCGTTTTAGGCCGATGGCGGAATACGAGGACATGAAGCCCGGGTGAATCTGTGATCCATCCGGGCTTTATTGCGTATTTTTTGCTAGTTTCTTGACGGGTCTGTTGCTGAAGGGTTCGACGGGATTGGCTGTTGGCGGGTTGAACGCCGTTGCGCCAGAGGGCCGAACCGTCGCGAGTATTTGATGTTTCACCCTCTTGACCTAGGCTCGCTAACCGCTCAAGAAGGAAGTGTATCGAGTTTTTTGGCTCCCCTCTTGGAAGTAGCCGCGCTTCTCGTGGTTAATCGTGTTGACGCGAGGCTTTTTATTTCAACGGCTGGACGCCTAACCAATCGGAAGCAATGAGGTTGGATAGCATTTGTCGCGACGGTCCGGCGGTGGAGCCCCTCCCAAGGGATCCTTGGACGGTGATGGTCCGAAACGCAATAAGAGGTGTGCGAATTGGGCAGATTGACCAGTGGCCTGTTGTTGGTTTATTGGCAAAGGGTGATAAACAGCAATGCACAAGAAGGGAGGTGAAAATAATAGATATTCGGAGGGAAGGTTAAATAAAAAAGATGATCGATTTTGGTCAATTTGCACATTTTGAATACTTAGCTCAGGATTTGTGTCCTGGTGGGGGTTAAGGAATTCGACTCCATTGTCAAGGAACTATTTTTCTTGACAGATGATAGTCGGGTCGGTAATGAATAGCCGTTCATTTTCATTATCTATACTAACCTGCTGTTCACAGAAGGTTTCGCTTATTTTTATCACGTCAAAGGGAGAGTCTAATTCATGGTAACGGAACTGGTACTTTCAGCAATCGCCCTCATTGGAATTGCTCTCGTTGTGCCGCTGTTCATGCTGGTAACAACGGTCTTCGGGCCCCGAGCCGGTGGCAGGGCAAAGAATGATCCATACGAGAGCGGCGTCAAACGCATGATTGGTTTGGCAGAGCAGAAATTCAGTGTCAAATTTTATCTGCTCGCCATTCTGTTTCTTTTGTTTGATATAGAGGCAGTGTTCATGTATCCGTGGGCGGTTAGTGTGCGCGAGCTGGGCTGGTTTGGATTCACTGAAATGGTGGTGTTCATGGCGCTGCTTTTGACCGGTCTTATTTATATCATCAAGAAAGGGGTGCTCAATTGGCGTTAGGATTAGAAGCAAGTCTAGGTGATTCGGTACTTACCACCAAGCTGGATGCAGTCATCAATTGGGGGCGTGAGTACTCTCTGTGGCCGTTTGTATTCGGAACCGCCTGCTGCGCGATCGAATTCATGAGTGCCGCCGCAAGTCAACTCGATATTTCCCGATGGGGCGCTGAGGTTGTTCGATTTTCTCCCCGTCAGGCCGATCTGTTGCTCGTGTGCGGGACCATTAGTTATAAGCAGGCGCCGATTCTCAAACGAATTTATGAACAAATGCCCGAGCCCAAATGGGTCGTGGCCATGGGGGCGTGTGCCAGTTCTGGCGGTGTTTATGACAACTATTGCACCGTGCAGGGTATTGACACGATTATTCCTGTGGATGTTTACATCTCAGGATGTCCTCCGCGGCCCGAGGCTGTTCTGGATGCGTTGATGAAGATCCAGGACAAAATCAAGGGTGAAAGTGTGCTTAACGATCGCCACAAAGATTTCAAGGGGATTCTCGATTGATTATGAATACGACGGCGCTAGAACTTATCCAGGCCGCGTTTCCGGAGGCGCCCTGCACGGCAACAATCGATTCTGTGGTTCTTACCGTGCAACCAGAGTACCTCGAAAAAACGCTTTCTCGCCTGAAAAATGATCCCACACTCAACTTCAGTCTGCTGCTTGATGTTACCGCGGTTGACTATCTCAACTATCCCGAGTGGCACGAGGCACGTTTTTTTGTTGTCTATACCCTCCGTAATTGGGAACAGAATCGGCTGGTGCAGGTGAGGGTCCCGGTAGCTGACCCCGAGGTGGGTATACCCACCGCCACCGGCTTGTGGGATTCTGCCAACTGGGGCGAACGCGAGACCTACGACCAGTACGGCATCGTTTTTCAAGGGCATCCCGATCTGCGCAGGATTCTCAATCATTGGCAATTTCAGGGACATCCGTTGCGGAAGGATTATCCGATCGAACAAGGTCAGATCTGTTACGAAAGCGATAGTCTGGAAAAAGAAATCAAGGCGCGATTGCAGCAGAATGGTGTTGATCAGACCCTGATGGAGGATATTCATACCGAGATCATGTATCTCAATCTTGGTCCCTCCCATCCGGCGACCCATGGCGCCATCCGCATTTTGACTGCTCTTGATGGAGAGACTATTCTCGCCAATGTCAACGAAATCGGTTATCTGCATCGCGGTTTCGAAAAAACTGCAGAAAATCGAACCTATAACCAGGTTATTCCACTCACCGACAGGCTCAATTATTGTTCAGCCCTGATGAACAACATCGCTTACGCCAAGGCGGTGGAATCCTGGCTCGGGATAGATATTACCGAGCGGGCCAAATTCATGCGGGTCATTCTCGCCGAGTTTTTCCGGGTGCAGGACCATTTGGTCTGTATTGCCGCTAACTTGGTTGATATGGGTGGTTTGACCAACTACTGGTATCTGTATAATGAGAAGGAGGCCTCCTACGATTTCATCAGCCGTTTGACCGGTGCCCGCCTAACCAGTTCATTCACTCGAATCGGTGGCATGTACCGTGATTTTTACGAGGGTTGGGAAGCGGACATGGAGAAGCAGTTGTGCGATATCGAAAAGGGAGTCAACGATTCGCTGAAGCTGGTGCTCAAGAACCGCATTGTCCATGATAGAACGCAAAATGTTTGCGTTATGCCGGCCGATAAGGCCTTGTCGTATGGCTTCACTGGACCATGCCTCCGGGCCAGTGGGGTGCCGTTTGATTTGCGCAAGGATAACCCGTACTACCATTACGATGCGTTTGATTTCACCATTCCTCTTGGCTCCAAGGGGGATATCTATGACCGGATTATGATCCGGTACGAAGAAATTTTCCAAAGCATCAGTATCATCCGCCAAGCTATGAAGATGATACCTGCTGGATCGGTTAATATTAGTAATAATAACGTATTCTTGCCTCCGAAAACGGAAGTCTATTCCAACATCGAAGGTTTGGCCAGTCACTTCAAGCTGGTCTTTGAAGGTGTCAAGGCTCCTGCTGGAGAATGGTATGATTCCTTCGAAGCTGCCAATGGTGAACTCGGTTTTTACTTTGTCTCCGATGGCTCCGGAAAACCGTATAAGTGCAAGGTTCGCCCGCCGTGCTTCTATATGATGGGTGGATTCCATGAAATGGTCGAGGGGGAAATGATTGCGGACGCAGTTATCAATCTCGGCAGCATCAACATTATCGGCGGAGAGTTGGACAGATGAGTGATCGATCACAGCTAATAGAAACGGGAAAACCGTTCGCTTTTGATGCGCAACGCGATGCCGAGTTTGAACGGTTGGCCAAACGCTATCCCACCCGTGAGTCTCTGATACTTCCTTCCCTGTGGCTTGTTCAAGAGCAGGAGGGGTGGATTAGTGCTGAAGCCATGGCCTATATCGCTGATCGCATAGGGACCTTTGCCAGTATGGTGTACGAGGCTGCCACTTTTTACACCATGTACAACCTGCAACCCAAGGGCAAGTATCATATCTGTGTCTGTCGAACCCTGTCCTGTTACCTCCTGGGAAAACAGGAAATCGTCGACTATTTACAACAGGAATTGGGCATCAAACCCGGAGACGTCAGCGCTGACGGAGAGTTCAGTCTCGAAGAGGTGGAATGTCTGGGGCACTGCGGCACCGCTCCCGTGGTTCAGGTCAATGGTGAGTTCTACGAGAACATGAATGTGGACAAACTCAAAGAACTCTTGGCCACGCTGAAATAAGGAGAGCGAACGATATGCAAGTAAAAGTACTGAGTGCACGATTTGATATACCGGACGCCCACAAGATTGAAGTCGCCAAGGAACATGGGGCATACGCCACGTTGGACAAAGTCTTTGCCATGCAACCCGAAGAGGTGATTGAATTGGTGAAGGCTAGCGGGTTAAGAGGGCGCGGTGGTGCCGGCTTTCCCACCGGACTGAAGTGGAGTTTTTTGCCGAAAAACATCGATAAACCGGTGTATTTGGCTGTAAACTCCGACGAATCCGAGCCGGCGACCTTCAAAGACCGCTATATTTTGGTCCGTGATCCGCATATGCTGATTGAGGGAATCATCATCTGCTGTTACGCGATCAAAAGCCATGCGGCTTATATCTATATCCGCGGTGAATACACCACTCAAGTCAAGGCCCTTCAAGCTGCCATCGACGAGGCGTATGCCGCCGGGTATCTCGGCGATACCATCGCCGGTAAGGACTATAAACTCGATGTGACCGTGCATCGCGGCGCAGGCGCCTATGTCTGCGGTGAAGAAACCGCCTTGCTGGAATCCATCGAGGGGCGTAAGGGGCAACCACGCAGTAAACCGCCGTTTCCCGCAGTCGAGGGACTATATGGTTGCCCGACGATCATCAACAACGTCCAGAGTATTGCTTCGTTACCGTTCATTTTGGCCAATGGATCGGATGCATACAAAGCCTATGGTACGGAAAAAAGCCCTGGAACCCATCTGTTCGGCATCTCCGGTCTGGTCAAGAAACCGGGCATGTACGAACTTCCCTTGGGGTTGCCTCTGCTTGAGGTGATTGACAAGGTTGCAGGTGGTGTGCGAGATGGGCGCAAGCTCAAAGGGGTTATTCCCGGTGGAAGCTCTACTCCTGTCCTGACGCCAGAAGAAGCCCAAACCGTGACCTTGGACTACGAGTCAATGGCGGCCCACAAAACCATGTTTGGTTCGGGGGGAATTGTTGTGCTCGACGATACGGTCGACATGGTGAAGCTGGTAGAGAATCTCATCTATTTTTACCACCATGAGTCCTGCGGGCAATGCACGCCCTGCCGTGAAGGCTTGGGTTGGATGCTCAAGATTGTCAAGAAAATCATCCGCGGTGAGGGGACGATAGCCGACATCGATCTGTTGACCGAATTGTGCGATAACATCGAAATGAAGACTGTGTGCGTACTTTCGGCGGCTTGTACCATGTCGACACGCAGTTACTTGAATAAATTCCGGCATGAATTCGAGGCGTACGTGAATGGCGGTGCCTCAGCTCAGACCGCGATGTAACGGGGATAAGGGTTACCATGGCTGATAAGGTAAAACTGTTTGTGAACGGACAGGAAGTAGAAGTTGAATCAGGGAAAAATCTGATTGACGCTATTGGTGCTGTCGGCATTGAGATTCCCCATCTTTGCTATCATCCGGCGCTGGGGGCAGATGGTAACTGCCGCATGTGTCTTGTTGGTATTGAAGATGGCCGGCCTCCTCTGGTCCCGGCATGCAAGACTCGAGCTGTTGAAGGCATGAAAGTTCAGCTGGATACAGACAAAATTAAAAAGATCCAGCGTGATATCATGGAGCTGGAGCTGATCAATCACCCGATTGATTGTCCTATTTGTGATCAAGCGGGCGAATGTAAATTGCAGGATTACTACATGAAGTATGATGGTCAGAAAAGTAGAATGACCGTCAAACCCGTGCTCAAGGCCAAAAAAATGGATTTTGGCTGCGGGGTTGTTCATGATCAGGAACGTTGCGTTTTGTGCGCTCGCTGTGTGCGATTTACCCGATTGATCACCAAGACCGGTGAATTGGGAATTGTCAATCGTACCGACGCGGCACGGGTAAATATTTTCCCCGGTCGGCCTCTCAACAACCGCTATGCTCTAAACGTTGTCGATCTTTGTCCAGTCGGGGCCATGACCTCCAGGGACTTCCGCTTCAAGCAACGATCTTGGTTTCTGACCAAGAGTAAAGGGATTTGTCAGGGATGCAGCAAGGGATGCAACATTTTCATTGATCATAATCGGGAGAAATACAAAGACGATGTCATTTATCGTTTTCGCCCGCGACTCAATGATAAAGTCAACGGTTATTTTATATGCGACGATGGCCGCATGAGCTACAAGGTTGAGAACGAGAATCGTCTCAACACCGCCCTGATTGCCGGCAAAGAATCAGGGTTCAATGCAACCATTGAAGCGCTCCGGCGGGAAATCAGCCAAGCCAGCAAGGTTGTTTTCCTGTTGTCCCCGAATAACTCACTGGAACAGATGTATGCCCTGCAGCAATTAGCCATTGCAAGCAATGCGGTGGTGACAGGGTTCTGTGACGGCTATAGCAAGGCTGGCGACGGTGACGACTTCCTCATTCAGGATGATAAATCAGCAAACCGTGCTTCGTTCACCCTCCTGGGTATCGATAGTTCTCGTGCCGGATTTGATGCTGCAATCAGCGGGGCCGATCTTTTGATCAGTTTCCAAAATGATTTGTCCAAATCGTTGACCGTCGCAGAATTCGATCAACTTCTCAGCTCGGTCAAAGTAGCGTATGTAGGCAGTTCCCTTGATGGTTGCGCGGTCAAGGCGACCATTGCTTTGCCCGTCGCGTCCTACACAGAAGATGCCGGGACCTTGATCAATGTCGATCAGATTTTGCAGCAGTATGAAATCGCCGTTGTCAAGAACACACCCGCTTTCAATTTAATTCATGTCGTCAATCTGCTTGGCGGACCCGTCAAGGATTATCATGAAGCTCGTGCCGAGATAATGGCGAACGTTGCCGCTTTGAACGGTATCGATCTGGAGCAGGTTCCCGGTGAAGGGTTAGCATTAACCGATAGCGAGGTCTCAAATGTCGCAGCTTGATATCCTACTACTTGTTCTTAGGGTCGCCTTTGGAGCGTTTGTTCCGCTCTGCTTCATCGCGGTCCTCGTTTGGATGGAGCGTCGTGGTGCCGCTTTTTTTCAAGATAGATCAGGTCCCAATCGGGCCAATATTTTAGGTTTTCGTGCTGGAGGTCTAGTTCAAAATCTTGCCGATGCGGTTAAATTGATCACCAAGGAAGATGTGATCCCCGATCATGTCAAGCATAAATTCTATTTCGTGCTTGCACCTGTGATCGTTTTTTTTATCGCCTTGGTTTCTTTTGCTGCCATACCTTTCGCGGATGCCTTGGTCATCAATGGCAAGGAATACATAATGCAGGCCATTCCCACGGATCTTGGTATTCTATGGTTCCTTGCATTGGCAGGCTTTTCTGTATACGGCATTATTCTCGCTGGATGGTCATCGCACAATAAATACGGTATTCTTGGAGGGTTGCGTGCCGCTGCCCAAGTCATCAGCTATGAAATCCCCATGGGATTGGCAATCATTAGTCTTCTCATCGTTTATGGGACAGTCAGTCTGACCGAAATGGCGCAACTTCAAGGGCAGCTCCTGTTCGGCTTCATCCCGATGTGGGGTGTCGTTCTACAACCCCTTGGTGCGGTGATTTTTATAGTGGCCGCTTTTGCGGAAACCAACAGAACACCCTTTGATCTTGCCGAGGGTGAAAGTGAACTGGTCGCGGGCTTCCATGTTGAATACAGTTCCATGAAATTTGGTATGTTCTTCATGGGGGAATATGTAGCCCTTTTCACTTCCAGTGCAATTATCGTCACTCTTTTCTTCGGTGGATTTCAAATACCATGGTTCGCCACTGAAACTCTGGTGAATCACGCACGGCCCGTCACTGTGTTGATGATGTTGCTTCTTCCTGTTTTTGCCAAAGTCTTTGCGATGTGGATCAGCAAAAATAATAGAAGCCACTATGATCGTGTCGATGACCCTCGTGTTCGTGAAGCGCAAATATATATCAAAGGATTGTGGGGATTGGTCGCCGCGATTGAAATCGTCCTCTTTATTTATCTGATCACTGTTTCTGGTGGCGTGGCTGACCGCATTTTAGTGACGATCCTGCAAATCATCACCTTTCTTGTAAAGACGACACTCATGTGTTTCGTGTATGTCTGGGTTCGTTGGACGTTACCTCGTTTTCGCTATGATCAGCTGCAGAAATTGGGTTGGCAAACACTCCTGCCGCTTTCGTTGCTGAACATTTTCGTCACAAGTGCAATCGTCGTTGCATTGAGCTAAGAGAGGAGCTGGCATGAGTGGAAAAACCAAAATAATGGAACGTAAAGGCAAAGACCTTTACGAACGGTTGTACCTGGTTGAGGTGTTCAAAGGGATGGCGGTGACCTTTGGTCACTTTATCTCGAACTTCCTTGATAACTCAAAATTGTATGTCCGACATTATCCCGAGCAAAAGCCAGAGATTACCGCGCGCTGGCGAGGACGGCATCGACTGACGAAACATGAGGATGGGACCATGAAATGTGTCGCCTGCTTCATGTGTCAGACGAACTGCCCAGCCAAGTGCATCATGATTGAGGCCGGTGAACGGGTTGACGGCAGGACTGAAAAAATGCCGGTCAGATTTGATATTGACCTGCTTGAGTGCATCTATTGTGGCTACTGCGTGGAAGCGTGCCCAATGGATGCTATCAGAATGGACACTGGTATATTTTCAGTCACCGGTGACAAGCGATCGTCCTTTGTTATGACATTGAATGATTTGCTTGCCACGCCAGGGGCATTTACCGAAGAAGAGTATAAGAAAGGGGGCGCTTGATATCATGTTTGCCGACGGGCTATTTATTGGATTTGCCGTGCTTGCCGTTTTGGGAGCAGCGGGGCTGGTTCTATTTCGACATCCGATGAACGGAGCGATGAGCTTTGTGGTGACGCTGATATCCTTGGCGGGATTGTACGCACTGCTCTCTGCAAAATTAATCTTCGCCCTGCAACTGATCGTTTATGCAGGAGCAATTATGTCGCTCATCGTCTTTATCATCATGTTCTTAAACATCCAACCTGACGATCTTCCGAAAGAAGAAACCAAGCTCCTCTATATCATTGGAGGTTCGATTATCGTTCTTCCTGTTGGTCTTTTCTTGGTTAAGATCGTGAAAAGTATCCCCATGTCCTCCGCCGCATTGATTGGAAACGATTTCGGTGGCGTAAAACAGGTGGGTTTACTGTTGTTTAAGGATTGGCTGGTGCCATTTGAAATCGTTTCGATCTTGCTGCTTGTCTCCTTGATCGGTGCGGTTGTTCTTGCTGGAAAGAGGGGGAGTATCAAATGATTCACAGTTATTTGTATCTCAGTATCATCCTTTTTTGCCTGGGTATTGTTGGTGTGATTTCCAGACGCAATGTTTTTACCGTATTCATGTCTATAGAACTGATGCTCAATGCGGCAAATCTTACTTTTGTCGCTTTTGCCCGTGTTCATGAGAGTATGGACGGTCATGTTCTGGCGATGATGGTGATGGCTGTGGCCGCTGCTGAAGCCGCCCTGGCCCTTGCCGTCGTGATTTTGTTGCATAAACATAAAAGTAAGCTTGACACCAACGTGTTTAGCCTGCTGAAAGGGTGATTCCATGGAACAAAGTGTAAATTATCTGGGTCTGATACCGCTTTTTCCATTAATGGGAGCAGTATTTATCGGACTTCTCCACGTTTTTAGCTGTGATCGGTATAAATTGCCAGAGAAGGTTTATGGCCTGCTTGCTTGCATTGGGCCTATCCTTTCCTTTGTCATGGCGCTTAAGGTTTTTTTCGCGCTCAAAGCGCTGCCGGTTGATAGCCGATTTTTGAGCCACAAAGCCTTCACTTGGTTCAGTGTCGGTGATCTGCACGTTAACATGGGATTTCTCGCTGATCCTCTGTCGTGTTTAATGCTGTTGTTTGTCACTTTGATCGGTTCTCTTATTCATGTCTACTCCATAGGCTATATGGGAGGCGACAAAAACTACGGCAAGTTTTTTGCCTACATGAACCTCTTTCTCGGTAGCATGCTGGTGCTCGTACTTGGCGACGGGCCGGTGGTCATGTTTGTCGGGTGGGAAGGCGTTGGACTCTGTTCATATCTATTGATTAGCTATTACAGCGAAGACCGAAGCAACGTACTGGCTGGTAACAAAGCTTTTATCGTCAACCGGATCGGCGATTTTGGTTTTGTTCTCGGCATGGCCTTTCTGTTCTGGGCTATTGGCGGCCAGGGTTTTGACTACTTATCCCTCAAGGCCAATGTCCATCACCTGACGCCCGCCATTGCATTAACTGTTTGCCTGCTCCTGTTTGTCGGTGCCACCGGCAAATCGGCTCAGATACCCTTGTATGTGTGGTTACCCGATGCAATGGCAGGTCCGACTCCGGTTTCCGCATTGATCCATGCCGCCACCATGGTTACTGCCGGTGTCTACATGGTTGCCCGATTCAGTTTCCTGTATGCCCATGTAGAGATGGCCGGGACTATTGTTGCATGGGTCGGGATACTGACCGCTTTGCTGGCCGCCATATTTGGTATGTTTCAAGACGATATCAAGAAGGTTCTTGCTTACTCGACCGTCAGCCAATTGGGCTATATGTTCGCCGGTGTGGGTGTTGCAGCCTATTCTGCTGGTATTTTCCATGTGTTCACCCATGCTTTTTTCAAGGCACTGCTCTTCCTCGGTGCCGGTTCGGTGATCTATGCCCTGCATCATGAGCAGAACATCTGGAAAATGGGTGGGTTGAAAAGCAAAATGCCGAAGACCTATATCACAATGGTAATCGGTGCCCTTGCCTTGGCTGGATGTCCTCCGTTCTCTGGTTTCTTCAGTAAGGATGAGATTCTCTACAGCGCCCTTGCGACAGGTCATTACGGTATCTGGGCCGTGGGTGTGCTGGTTGCAGGGATGACCGCCTACTATACCTTCAGGATGATCTTCGTCGTCTTCCACGGGCAACCACGCGACCAACATGCCTACGATCATGCTCAGGAATCGCCTGCTGTCATGACCGTTCCCCTCATTATCCTGGCGGTTGGAGCTGTTTTCGCCGGATTCCTGAATGTGCCAGGAGGGCAAACTGTTTCTCATTGGCTTGCTCCCAGCTTGACGGAACACCATCCCCATGGTGGAGCTTTTGCCATGGTTTTCGCCATGGTTACCAGCATTATCGCTTTCGCGATTGGTATTAAAATCGCGTACACAAAGTTTGGCCAAGGTGGTCCCGAGCCGGTCTTCAATGGGTTCGAGGTGTTTGCCTACAATAAATTCTATGTCGATGAGTTGTATAACGCCGTGTTTGTTCAGCCATATAAGGCAATCGGCTCAAGCATCTGGAGAATCATTGAGCCGAATGTCACCGACGCGCCAGTTAAAGGGATTTCCAGGCTGTATATGATTCTCGGGGCAGCCTTCAAGGTTTTCCAAGTCGGTTATGTCAGGGTTTATGCCATTTACATGATCGTGGGGCTGAGTCTTATGAGCCTGTTCCTTTCTCAATCGTTGAACTGATAAGGTGAAAGAATGTTTGAACATCTCCTTTCCGTTATAATCTTTTTGCCCATTATTGCCGGGTTGGTGCTCCTGGCCTCGCCGGCAAGCAGGACGATCGCTCGGTTTACAGGGCTCATCATTTCGTTGTCCACCCTCGTCCTCAGCCTCGACCTCTACCTGGGATTCAAGTCCACGGGGCATCTTGAATTCATAGAAAATGTTCCTTGGATCGAATCACTGGGAATTTCCTATGCTCTGGGTGTGGATGGAATCAGTCTGTTCATCCTGATGGCCTGCTCTGTTCTTCTGCCAATGGTCTATTTGATTTTTGGCACCAAAGAGAAAGGGTATTACGCCAACCTGCTCATCGTTCAAGGAGCCATGACCGGTGCAGTATGCGCAACTGACATGATCCTCTTTTATATCTTCTGGGAAATCATGTTGTTGCCGGTCTTCTTCATGCTGGGTTTGTATGGGGGGGCAAAGCGTCTTCCTGCCACGCTGAAGATCACCATTTACACTATTGCTGGTTCCTTGCTCATGTTGGCTGCCATCGTGTATCTGGGTGTTAGTTACCATGCCCAATTCAACGAGTGGAGTTTCGCGATGAATAAGATGGCGCAACTCAATCTCAGCGGTCAAGTGGCAGCGGTGGCCTTTTTTGGATTCATGATTGCTTTTGCAATCAAAATTCCCTTGTTTCCCTTTCATACTTGGTTGCCTGACGCGTATACCGAAGCACCGACTGCGGCTACCTTTGTCTTGTCAGCCATTATGGCCAAAATTGGTGTATATGGTGTAATTCGTTTCGTGGTGCCGGTCTTTGATCAAGAATTTGCTCGATTCGCCATACTTCTCGCCTATGCCGGCGTTATTGGCATGATGTACTGTGGCATTGCTGCAATCGCCCAAAAAGACTTCAAGCGAATGCTGGCCTTTTCTTCTGCCTCCCACATGGGTGTCATCGCCCTGGGTGTATTTTGCATGAATGTCCAAGCCTTGACCGGCTCCATCTATCAGATTGTCGCACACGCCACCAGCACGGGTGTCCTTTTTCTTTTCGCGGGAATCCTTGAAGAGCGTACCGAAACCAGAACTATCGAGGACCTTGGAGGAATCGCCGCGAAAGCACCAGTTTTCGCATTGTTTTTTGCCATCGCGATGTTGGCTTCGGTCGGATTGCCCGGAACAAGTGGGTTCATTGGTGAATTCATGATTATTCTTGGAGCAATAAAATTCAATACCGCTATCGGTGTGCTTGCCGCGACAACCTTGATCGTTGGTGTGTGCTACATGCTATGGATGTTTCAACGGGTATTTTTTGAAAAATCCACCGCAACATCTGAGAATTTTAAAGATTTGACCTTGGTTGAAGGATTGACCTTTCTCCCCGTGATTTTACTCATCATCATCATGGGAATTTATCCGCAGCCGTTTATAAGTAAGATCACACCTTCTGCTGCATTGCAATTTTCCCAGAACGCTCCTGTTGTCGCACACAGCACAACCACCAATGCTCACGGCGTTGAGCTCAACATTGAACAGCAATAATACCGGATGTTCATTATGACGAACGATTTACTGTTACTCATGCCACTGATTATCGTTGGGGCAGGAGCCATCTTGTTGATGCTCTCTTCTGCCTATGAAAAAATTTCTCATGAAATGGCTGCCTATGGGAGTGCCCTTGTATTTGCCATAGCATTTCTTGTTCAACTGGGTTCGTGTATTACCGGGAAAGCAGTCCTTTTCTCGGATATTTTCAACAGCTTCCTCGTGGTCACTAATTTTTCCAAGGCTGCTGGCCTGATTATTCTAGCTTGCGGACTCTTTACCGTTATGAGTGCGCAGACCTATTTCAAACAGAATACTTTTTGCAGCCCGGAGTTTTATAGTCTTACGGTATTTGCCGCTTCAGGAATGTTATTGTTGACCATGGCCCAAGAGTTAATATCCGTTTTTATTGCTCTGGAGATTATGTCATTGGCCATCTATATCCTGGTTGGTTACAACCGAAAGAATGTTATCAGCACTGAGGCTGTTTTGAAATATCTCATGCTTGGTGCCTTCGCTGGTGCATTTTTGACCATGGGAACAGCCTTGGTCTATGGGGCCACCGCCAGCACCAAGTTTGTGGCCATCGGCAAATTCGTTGCCGCCCACGGCTTCTTGCACACACCGGCATTGGTGGGCGGTGCTTTCTTCATCTTGGTAGCCTTTCTTTTCAAGGTTGCCGCCTTTCCCTTCCATGCCTGGGTCGTCGATGTGTATGACGGCGCTTCCGTTCCAATCACAGGCTACATGGCCACGGGGTTAAAAACTGCCATCTTTGCTGTGTTCGCCAATTTCTTGGTTGTCGATCAAGGATTGCATAGTGGATGGATCACCTTTCTGTTTTACATCTCCATCTTGACGATGTTTGTTGGCAATCTCATCGCCATCGGCCAGCAATCCTTGAAAAGAATGCTCGCTGCCTCCGGTATTGTTCATTCCGGTTATTTGTTGATCGCTCTTGTTGCTGTAAGCAGCCAAGAATTTTCCGGTAGTGTGATTGCCTACTATTTGGCCGCTTATGCCGCAGGGACTCTTGGTATTTTTTGCGCACTCTCGTATCTCGGCGGAGCCGAGGAAAAGAGAAACACATTTGATGATTTCAAGGGACTTGCCAAAATTCGTCCCTATTCCGCCGCAGCTATCAGCGTGTTTTTGCTTTCCATGGCCGGTATCCCCCCCACCGCAGGCTTTATGGGGAAATTTTATATTATTACCAGTGCCATCGATGCAGGCCAAATCACCCTGGCAGTTTTAGGCATCATCAGCAGCATTATTTCCATGTGGTACTATCTGCGTCTGATCATTAACATGTACTTTCACGAGCCGGAGGAGCAGTTCGACGAACCCCTCCCCTCAAATTTTGCGCCAGTTTGTACCTTTATCCTTGTTCTTTGTGTTTTCGCGATTAGCTTGTATCCTATTACCGTTTGACGGTTTCATGAAAACGATCTGAAATACTTAAAGGATAAAAGAATCTTCATGAGGCCTGAAATATATTTCAGGCCTCTTTTTCGTTTGCTCTTCCCAGCACGTTGATCGATGAACCTTGATCGGCTGTTTGTTCCGCCTCAGTTGGAAATGGACAATCTTGCCGTTTGTAGTAAGGACTCCGAAGGAGCCGTATTGTCTTTTTGAGAGAGCATCGGGTTTGCCGACGGCGCCCGAAGCCGTTTTGTCTTCCTCAGTTCTCTGGCCGCTTCCAGTTTCCGGTCCCGCTCTTTGAAAA